>Ga0335080_10000010_pt1 | contig 290560 bp, 275 predicted proteins | sample Lox_Sample_34_FD_206720 | JGI IMG/M metagenome (GOLD analysis project Ga0335080, IMG submission 206720) | Soil microbial communities from Loxahatchee National Wildlife Refuge, Florida, United States - Lox_Sample_3.4 | ecosystem: Environmental > Terrestrial > Soil > Wetlands | place: USA... | reverse complement strand
ACTTCATGCGGAGCAGGCAGGCGCGGCATTGGCTTGCGCTTACTCGAACTCCGCTGAATTCGATGCCGCTCTGATAGCCGCGCGCCGTGCCGCCGGCGTCTATGGGCCCAAGCGCCATCGCAGGCAAATGCTGGCGACCGCCGTCGGCATCGCGGCTGGGCTCGTGGCTGTCGTTTTCCTGATGGTTTAAAGCATCCTTCGCCAAAAACTTGGCACAAGAAATTGGCACAAGAAAAATGGCGCCCCTTGCGGGGCGCCAGAAAGTTGCATCGCTCGCGCGATGTCTGGGAGGAACGCTTACGCCGAATAGTACATGTCGAATTCGACCGGATGCGGGGTGTGTTCGAACCGGATCACTTCCTGCATTTTGAGGTCGATATAGGATTCGATGAAATCGTCATCGAACACGCCGCCTGCTTTCAGGAACTCGCGATCCTTGTCCAATTCACCGAGCGCCTGGCGAAGTGAACCGCACACCGTCGGGATTTTCTTCAATTCCGCCGGTGGCAGATCGTAGAGGTCCTTGTCGATCGCCGAGCCGGGATCAAGCTTGTTCTTGATGCCGTCGAGACCGGCCATCAGCATTGCAGCGAAACCGAGATACGGATTGCAGAGCGGGTCAGGGAAACGAACCTCGACACGCTTGGCTTTTGGATTCGTCGTGTAAGGAATACGGCACGACGCCGACCGGTTGCGCGCCGAATAGGCCAACAGCACCGGTGCCTCGAAGCCCGGCACCAATCGCTTGTAGGAATTGGTCGTCGGGTTGGTGAAGGCGTTGATCGCCTTGGCGTGCTTGATGACACCGGCGATGTACGACAGGCAAATTTCCGACAGGTCGGAATATTTATTGCCCGCGAAAACCGGCTTGCCGGCTTTCCAGATCGATTGGTGGCAATGCATGCCGGAGCCGTTGTCGCCGTAGACCGGCTTCGGCATGAAGGTCGCGGTCTTGCCGTAGATCTGCGCCACCTGCTGAATGCAATATTTGTAGATCATCATCTGGTCGGCCATCTGCACCAGCGGCGAAAACTTCATTCCGAGTTCGTGCTGCGCCGACGCCACTTCATGGTGGTGCTTCTCAACCTTCACACCCATTTTCGCCATCGCCGCCAGCATCTCGCTGCGCATGTCTTGCGCGGAGTCCTGCGGGGGCACTGGGAAGTAGCCTTTCTTGGTGCCGATACGGTGCCCAAGGTTGCCGCCTTCGTATTCGGTGGGCGAATTGGACGGCAACTCGATTGAATCGAGCTTGAAGCCGGTGTTGTAAGGTTCGGCGGCGTATTTTACGTCGTCGAACACGAAGAACTCGGCTTCGGGACCAAAGAACACCCCGTCGCCGACGCCGGCGGTCTTCACCATGCCCTCCGCTTTTTTGGCGATGCCACGTGGATCGCGATTGTACGGCTCGCCAGTGGTCGGCTCTAGCACGTCGCAGACCAGCGACATCGTGGTCTCGGCGAAGAACGGATCGATACAGGCGGTCGCGGGGTCGGGCATCAGGTTCATGTCCGACTCGTTGATCGCCTTCCATCCGGCGATCGAAGAGCCGTCGAACATCTGGCCTTCGGCAAAAGTATCTTCTTCAATCATGGTGACGTCGAACGTGACGTGCTGCCACTTTCCGCGTGGATCTGTGAACCGGAAATCGACGTACTTCACGTCGTTGTCCTTAATCATCTTCATGACTTCTTTAGCTGTCGTCATGGACTGCATTCCCCCTTGTTATGAATCGCCGCGAGAACGGTTGCCTGCGGCTTTAGATTGCATCAATTCCGGATTCCCCGGTCCTGATCCGAATGGCTTCTTCGATGTTGGAAACGAATATCTTTCCGTCGCCAATCCGGCCAGTTTGAGCGGCGCGCCGGATAGCATCGATCGCTTTTTCCACCATATCGTCGCCGAGCACGATTTCGATTTTCACCTTCGGGAGAAAATCGACGACGTATTCGGCCCCGCGGTAGAGCTCGGTATGTCCCTTCTGTCGTCCGAAGCCCTTCGCCTCGGTTACTGTTATTCCTTGAAGTCCGACCTCCTGCAGTGCTTCCTTCACCTCATCGAGTTTGAAGGGTTTGATGATGGCTTCGATTTTTTTCATCGCTTTTTCCTTGCCCCCAACCCTCCGGGGACTGACCCCGGGGAGCCGCGCTACCGGTTTGCAGGTCCCGTGCCAAGCCGCTACCGCACAAAAAAGCCATTGCAGGCAATGGCTTGTTTGAAATGCAGGCGCCAACTCGCGGGCTGCTCAATCTTCGACGCCCACAAGTTAAGCAAAGTGTCTAGATTTTAGCCAGCTGCTAAAGACTTGTTGCGGCGCAATCGATTATTGCAATTTGTTCGGCTGAGGATCGGTCTTAGGTTGACGCACGATGATTGAATTGCTGACGACCGCCGAGATGGCAGAAGCGGATCGGCTGACGATCGCCGGCGGCACGCCTGGCATCGAACTTATGGAGAACGCAGGCCGTGCGGTGGCTGACGCAACAAGCAGCATGCAGCGTCGCCGCGTCACAGTCATCGTCGGCCCAGGAAATAATGGCGGCGATGGCTTTGTCGCCGCTCGCCATCTGTCCGAACGCGGTCATGCGGTCCGACTTTACTTCGTCGGTGATCAGAAGAAGCTGAAGGGTGATGCGGCGCTCGCTGCCAAATGGTGGAGCGGCCGAGTCGAAGAAGCCTCACCGGCTGCCTTGGCCGATTGCGATGTCATCATCGATGCGCTGTTCGGCGCTGGTCTCGATCGCGAGGTCGAAGGACTTCCGCGTGCGATGATAGGTGCAATGAACACCGGCGGGGTTCCCATTGTGGCGGTCGATTTGCCGAGCGGAGTGAATGGCACCAGCGGCGCAGTGATGGGTGTGGCGGTCAATGCCACCCGGACGGTGACCTTTTTCCGCCGCAAGACCGGCCACGTCTTGCTGCCGGGCCGTCTGCATTGCGGTGCGGTGGAAGTATCGGACATCGGGATTTCCGCCCGCGTTCTGGACACCATCAAACCGCAGACTTTCGCCAATACCGCGCAACTCTGGAGCGGCCAGTTTCCCAAGCCGCAATTGCAGGGTCACAAGTACAACCGCGGCCATGCGGTCGTCGTTTCGGGTGGTCGATCGACAACTGGGGCTGCCAGGCTGGCGGCGCGGGGAGCGTTGCGGGCAGGGGCCGGCCTGGTGACCATTGCCAGCCCGCGCGAGGCGCTGGCCATTAACGCCGCTTCCAATCTGGCCGTGATGGTCCGCCCGGTCGATGGGCCCGCCGAACTCGGAGAATTCCTGACCGATAAACGGCGGAACGCGGTCGTTCTAGGGCCCGGTGGAGGCGTTGGCCCGCCCATGCGACAGCAAGTACTGGCAGCGCTTATGAGCCGGGCTGTGGTCGTTCTCGACGCTGATGCCCTGACCAGTTTCGCAGAGGAGCCGGAAGTTCTGGTGTCCGCCATCCGTCGGCGGGAAGGGAATGTCATCATGACACCGCATGAAGGAGAATTTACACGTATTTTCAGTGCCATAGAAAACAAAACGAATTCTCACTCAAAACTCGAGAAAACTCGTCTAGCAGCAGGTTATAGCGGCGCTGTTGTCGTCTATAAGGGCGCAGATACCGTGGTTGCGGATGGTGGGGGGCGTGCCACCATCGCGGACAACGGCCCGCCCAGCCTTGCTACGGCTGGGTCGGGCGACGTGCTGGCGGGCATTATTGCGGGGCTGGTGGCCCAAGGCATGCGGGTCTTTGAGGCTGCCAATGCGGCCGTCTGGCTGCACGGCGAAGCGGCCAACGAATTCGGCGCTGGCCTGATTGCCGAGGATTTGCCCGAAATGTTGCCACGCGTTTACCAGCGTCTGTTTGCTGGCTGGCGGGGCGCCGCAACAGATCCCTGATTGGCACAGCGACAACCTATGGCCCAATTTCATTGCTGCAGTCATGGGTCGAACCGGTGAGCCAGGCGCTACGGTTATGTCTTGCTTGGCCGGGACCGGCGCGTTAAGCCGTGCCGAATTGCGGCGCCAAAATCGTCCGTAATTTGCCCCCGGCGGGCGTGGCGGAATTGGTAGACGCGCTGGATTTAGGTTCCAGTGGCGAAAGTCGTGGGGGTTCGAGTCCCTCCGCCCGCACCACAATGAGGCCGACGAGTTTAGAGATTTACGGTACCCCGCGCCCCGTATTCCGTGAGGACCGGTGAATTGGCTTAACGGTGAGCCGGTGGCAATTGAGTGCAGGTAGAAAAAAAAGTGTGTCCTATGCAGGTTACTGAAACGCTGTCCGAAGGTCTTAAGCGCGAATACCAGGTTGTCGTTCCTGCTGCGGAACTGGATGCCAAGGTCAATGCGCGCTTGGACGAGTTAAAGGACCGAGTCCGGATCAATGGATTCCGACCGGGCAAGGTGCCGGTCACACACCTCAAGCGCATGTACGGCCGCTCGGCGATGGCCGAAGTCATCGAGACGACGGTTCGCGATGCCAACAATCAGATCGTCAGCGAGCGCGGTTACAAACTCGCCGCCGAGCCGAAGGTGACGCTGCCGACCGACGAAAGCGCGATCGAACAGCTGATCGCCGGCAAGACGGATCTAAACTACACTATGGCGCTTGAGATCGTGCCGCCGATCGCGCTCGGGGATTTTAAGAGCATCAAGCTGACAAAACTCACTGCCGATGTCACCGATGAGGAAGTTGACAATGGGATTGCGCGGATCGTCGACCAGAACAAGCCCTACACACTGCGCCCGGACGGCGAGAAAGCGGCCAAGGATGACCGTGTAACAGTCTCGTTCGCGGGTACGATCGATGGCAAGCCATTCGAAGGCGGCTCTGGAGACGACGCCGTCGTCTTGATTGGGTCCAATACATTCATCCCGGGCTTTGAAGATCAGCTTATTGGTATCGCACAAGGCGAAACCCGGACGCTGAAAGTGACTTTCCCTGCGCACTACATGAAACAGGATCTTGCGGGCAAAGCCGCGGAATTTGTCGTCAGCGCGAAATCAATCGAAACGCCGGGCGCTGTGGTGGCGGACGATGATTTCGCCAAATCGCTGGGACTGGAATCGGTTGCGAAGTTGCGCGAAGCGGTGAAGGAAAATATATCGCGCGAGCACGCGACAATGTCGCGCCAGAAGATCAAACGCGCGCTGCTCGACGAACTCGACAAAATGCACAAATTCGAGCCGCCGCCAACGCTGGTGGAAGAAGAGTTCGATCGCGTTTGGAAATCAGTTCTTTCCGAACTTGAAACCGAGCGCAAGACCTTTGCCGACGAAGGTACGACGGAAGATAAAGCCAAGGCTGAATACCGCGCTATTGCCGAGCGCCGGGTGAGACTAGGCCTTGTGCTTGCCGAGATCGGCGAGAAGAACACCATCGCCGTTACCGAAGACGAGTTGAGCCGCGCGGTGATGGAGCGAGCGCGTCAGTTTGCCGGGCAGGAGCAGCGGGTGTGGGACTACTACCGGCAGAATCCGCAGGCGGTCGCCGCCTTGCGAGCGCCGATTTTCGAGGAGAAAGTGGTTGATTTCCTGCTCGAGCTCGCGGGTGTGACGGAAAACAAGGTTTCGCGCGAGCAACTCTACAAAGACGACGAATCAGTCTTGTGACCCGCGGGCTTGCGCGGACGTCTGTGGGAAAATAGATCAGCGGGGCATCCCGACGGGCTAGTCTAGCCAGTGTGATTCGCGTCAAGGAGACGAAATGAGAGACCCTCTCGATACCTATATGAATTATCTGGTGCCCATGGTGGTCGAGCAGACCAACCGCGGCGAGCGGGCCTATGACATTTACTCTCGTCTGCTAAAGGAAAGAATTATCTTCATCACCGGACCGATCGAGGATGGCGTCGCCACCCTTGTGGTGGCGCAGCTCTTGTTTCTCGAAGCGGAGAATCCGAAAAAGGAAGTTTCAATGTACATCAATTCGCCCGGCGGGGTGGTGACCTCCGGCATGGCGATCTATGACACGATGCAGTTTGTACGCCCGCCAGTGTCTACCCTCTGTGTGGGGCAGGCCGCCTCAATGGGGTCGCTCCTGCTGGCGGCAGGCGCCAAGGATCAGCGCTTTGCGCTGCCCAACGCCCGCATCATGGTGCACCAGCCTTCGGGCGGGTTCCAGGGGCAGGCTACCGACATCATGCTGCATGCCCAGGAGATTTTGAACCTGAAAAAGCGGCTCAACGAGATTTACGTCAAGCATACCGGCCAGTCGCTGAAGAAAATCGAGGATGCGCTCGAGCGCGACTATTTTCTCACGGCGGAGGCGGCCAAGGACTTCGGTCTGGTCGACAAGGTGATCGACAAGCGCCCCGAGGAGACGCATTCCAAGCCCGCCTAATACCTGTCGGCAGGCGGTTCCAACCGGAGTTTCAACCAGTCAGAACGGGCGCTTTTGCGGCTGTCAGTGCGGCATTATCGTTAATAGAATCTTGATTATCACGTCGTTAGCATGCTTCGCTTATGGTGTGGGGGCGAGTAAGGGCGTGCGGACCTTCCCGGAATAGGGGCCGCCGTGCTGGGGTTCCGGCGCGAAATTTGCTTCGGTACGTGGCGGCGGTTAGGCGGAACGTCGTCGGCCACGAAGAGTACGGAAGCGTGTGACGGAGAATGGAATGAGCAAGGTCGGCGGCAGCGATTCCAAGAACACCCTCTACTGCTCGTTCTGCGGCAAGAGCCAGCACGAAGTGCGCAAGCTCATTGCCGGCCCGACCGTTTTCATCTGCGATGAATGCGTTGAACTGTGCATGGATATCATCCGGGAGGAGAACAAATCCTCGTTGGTGAAGTCCCGCGACGGTATTCCGACTCCGAAGGAAATCCGCAAGGTTCTCGATGACTACGTCATTGGCCAGGATCACGCCAAGAAAGTGCTCTCGGTTGCCGTCCATAATCATTACAAGCGGCTGAACCATCAGGCCAAGCACAACGACGTTGAATTGGCGAAGTCGAATATCTTGCTCATCGGTCCAACCGGCTCGGGCAAGACGCTCCTGGCGCAAACGCTCGCGCGCATCCTTGACGTGCCGTTTACGATGGCGGACGCCACGACGCTGACTGAAGCTGGCTATGTCGGCGAAGACGTCGAAAATATTATTCTGAAGCTGCTGCAGGCCGCTGACTATAACGTCGAGCGCGCGCAGCGCGGCATCGTTTATATCGACGAAATCGACAAGATTTCACGCAAGTCCGACAATCCGTCGATTACGCGCGATGTGTCGGGGGAGGGCGTGCAGCAAGCGCTGCTGAAAATCATGGAGGGGACCATCGCCTCGGTGCCTCCGCAGGGTGGTCGCAAGCATCCGCAGCAGGAATTCCTGCAGGTTGATACGACCAACATCCTGTTCGTTTGCGGCGGTGCATTTGCGGGGCTGGAAAAGATCATTTCGGCACGCGGACGATCGACATCGATCGGCTTCGGGGCCAAAGTGGTGGCGCCAGAGGATCGCAAGCAGGGCGAAATCTTCCGCGAAGTTGAACCGGAGGATTTGCTCAAGTACGGGCTGATTCCGGAATTTGTCGGCCGCCTGCCGGTGGTCGCCACGCTCGAGGATCTTGATGAGGCTTCGCTGAAGAAGATCCTGGTCGAGCCCAAGAATGCTCTTGTGAAACAGTACCAGCGGCTGTTCGAGATGGAATCGATCGATCTGACGCTTGCCGAAGAGGCCCTCGGCGCCATTGCTCGCAAAGCCATTGATCGCAAGACAGGCGCGCGCGGCCTGCGCTCCATCATGGAGGGCATTTTGCTCGACACCATGTTCGACCTTCCCAGTCTGGAGGGGGTCGAGGAAGTGGTCATCTCCAAAGAAGTGGTCGAGGGAACGGCCCGGCCGCTCTACATCTATGCCGACCGCAGCGACCGGACGGCGGAGACGGGCAGCGCCAGCGCGTGACCAGTGCCGCCCGGGACCAAAAATTCCGGAAAAAGGCAGCCGATTCGTGCGGGTTGCGGGGTTGTTACCAGCAAGGGACTCGCTTTAAGTGGAAAAGCGGGGTTCTTGCGGAGCCTTTTGCCCCGCCATACGTAAGGGCGCAGGGGTGACGTACTAAAGGTCGTATCTGACTACCAATCGGGCGAGGGCTTCGTAGCCTCCCTCAAAGCGCGTCGGGCACGCCCCGGCGACTCCTTGCCCATCCTACCGGCACTGCCGCGCGATGCCGCTCCAGCGGGTCAATCGGCAGGGGCACAACAAAAGGACTAAGGCCGATGACCACCAAGCCACGACCCCAGCTGCAACCTGGCGAAACCCGGGCCTATCCGGTTTTGCCGCTGCGCGACATCGTGGTGTTTCCGCACATGATCGTTCCGCTCTTCGTCGGCCGTGAAAAGTCGATCAAGGCGCTGGAAGAGGTGATGCGCTCCGACACCTTCATACTGCTTGCCACGCAGAAGAATGCTTCCGACGACGATCCGGCGACCGACGCGATTTTCGAAGTCGGCACCCTGGCGAGCGTTCTGCAACTGCTCAAGCTTCCCGACGGCACCGTGAAAGTGCTGGTCGAGGGCGCGACGCGCGCCAAGGTTCTCAAATATACCGACCGGAACGACTACTACGAAGCGGACGCCAGCGCGCTTGCCGATGACACAGGCGATCGCGTGGAAGCGGAAGCGATGGCGCGTTCCGTTGTCACCGAATTCGAAAATTATGTGAAGCTGAACAAGAAAGTGTCGCCCGAGGTCGTAGGCGTAATCCAGCAGATTGAGGATTATGCCAAGCTTGCCGACACCGTCGCTTCGCATCTGGCTGTCAAGATTCCTGATAAACAGGACATCCTTGAGACGCCTTCCGTTACCCAGCGCCTCGAAAAGGTGCTCGGGCTGATGGAAAGCGAAATTTCCGTTCTGCAGGTGGAAAAGCGCATCCGTACCCGCGTCAAGCGGCAGATGGAGAAGACCCAGCGCGAGTACTACCTCAACGAACAGATGAAGGCGATCCAGAAAGAGCTCGGCGACGAAGAAGGCCGCGACGAGCTTCAGGAGCTGGAAGACAAGATCAAGAAGACCAAGCTCTCGAAGGAAGCTCGGGAGAAGGCTACGCACGAACTAAAGAAGCTCCGCCAGATGTCACCGATGTCGGCGGAAGCTACGGTTGTGCGCAACTATCTCGACTGGCTGCTCTCAATTCCGTGGAACAAGAAAAGCAAAGTCAAGAAGGATCTCACGCTGGCCGAGCAGATTCTCGACGCCGATCACTATGGCCTGGAGAAGGTCAAGGAACGGATCGTTGAATATCTTGCCGTGCAGCAGCGGGCCAACAAATTGACCGGGCCGATCCTCTGCCTCGTCGGGCCTCCTGGTGTGGGCAAGACCTCCCTTGGAAAGTCGATCGCCAAGGCGACGGGCCGCGAATTCGTCCGAGTGTCGTTGGGCGGCGTGCGCGACGAAGCGGAGATCCGCGGTCACCGGAGAACGTACATCGGCTCAATGCCTGGCAAGATCATCCAGTCGATGCGCAAGGCGAAGACTTCGAACCCGCTGTTCCTGCTGGACGAGGTCGACAAGATGGGCGCCGATTTCCGCGGCGACCCGTCATCGGCGTTGCTCGAGGTGCTCGATCCCGAGCAGAACCACACGTTCAACGACCACTATCTTGAGGTCGACTACGACCTTTCCAACGTGATGTTCATCACGACGGCGAACACGCTCAACATTCCGCCGCCGCTGATGGATCGCATGGAGATCATCCGTATTGCGGGTTACACCGAGGATGAAAAAGTCGAGATCGCGCGCAAACATCTCATCCCGCATGCGATCGTCAAACACGGCCTTGATGCCAAGGAATGGTCAATCGACGACGAAGCGCTGCTGACCATGATCCGCCGTTATACGCGGGAGGCCGGCGTACGTAATCTCGAGCGCGAACTATCGACGTTGATTCGCAAGGCGGTAAAGGAGTTGATGACTTCGAAGAAGAAGTCGATTGCCGTCACAGCCGCGAGTCTCGGTGATTACCTTGGCGTGCCGAAATTCCGGTACGGCGAGATCGAGGCAGAGGACCTCATTGGCGTGGTCACCGGTTTGGCCTGGACCGATGTGGGCGGAGAGCTGCTCACCATCGAAGGCGCGATGATGCCTGGTAAGGGCAGGATGACCGTCACCGGCAATCTCCGAGACGTCATGAAGGAATCAATCTCGGCGGCGGCGTCTTACGTCCGCTCGCGTGCGGTTGCGTTCGGCATTCAGCCACCTCTCTTCGACAAGCGTGATATCCACGTGCACGTGCCGGAAGGCGCCACGCCAAAGGATGGGCCGTCGGCCGGTGTTGCCATGGTTACCGCGATCGTTTCGGTGATGACGGGTATACCCGTGCGCCGCGATGTCGCGATGACCGGCGAGATCACGCTGCGCGGTCGCGTACTGCCGATCGGCGGGTTGAAGGAAAAGTTGTTGGCCGCCGCACGTGGCGGCATGAAAACCGTGCTGATCCCGGAGGAGAACGCCAAGGATTTGGTGGAGATCTCCGACACGATCAAGAAGGGACTGGAGATTGTTCCAGTCACGCGAATGGACGAAGTGCTGGCCCGTGCGCTGGTTCGCGCACCGGTACCGATCGAATGGGATGAGGCGAGTGCCAAGCTTGCGGCCGAGGCCGCGGCTGCCGAGCCAGCCGTCGACGAGGACGGTTCCGGTTTGACCGCGCACTAAGCCCGTCCCAATGGCAAATGAAAACGGCGCCGCGAGGCGCCGTTTTTGCTTGGCTCACGGCCGGCGGCTTACCGACAACGCTCCCTCATCAATGGTGCGAGGCACGTCAACTGCCTGCGGCAAGCCTCTGTCCGCTCCGCGAGTTTAATCTTTTCGCGGAGGCCGAATATTTCACATCTTCCGACCAAGGCCGTTGGATCGTCTGGAGCTGGTCCACAACTTGCTGTAACGCGTATCTCAGTTTTTCAGTTTGATCAGGCGCTGTGAGTGTCGCAAGAGCGGGTGCGATTTCGCGGCCACGCGCAAGAGGCGCACGAGAGACCGGCGTGTTCAAATCCACCGTGGACGCCCATCGTGGGGGTTGAAAAGTGTTGACCTTACGTTTGTGTCGCCGCTTTGTGTAATTGATGGCCGTGCCGGCAACGGCGAGCGACGCGAACATGATCACGACCAGGGGCAGGGGAAAAGCGTGATCGCCTTCGGCTTCGGTCTGCGCCGGTGCGGTCGCATGTAAGGATCGCGCGGTTGTCCCTTGTGACTTCTCGGCACGGACGCTTGCAGGAGACCCATCGCGGCTTGTGCTGTCCGAGACATTGTTGCTCACCGGCGGTGCAGGTTCGACCGTGCCGGCGAATTGCGGCTCTGCACCGGGTCCCGTCTGTGGCGACGGCTGTAAGGAAGGCGGCAGGTTCAGCAATTTCGATCCGTCGAGCCAAAGCACCGGAGCTGCTGTCGCAGCGACGTCAACATCCGCAGTTTCGACGCCGTTCGTCGGTGGTGTTGCGGTTGGCCGCTCTGCGCGCGGCGGCGCAGCCGGCGTTTCGACTTGCGGCGCGCTCTTCCGGACGAGAAGACCTTCCGGCCCTAAACGCCAGCATTGGCGATTGTTGACGTGATCGACCCGGTAGTACCAGTGCTGTCCTTGTGGTGCTGGCGAGTTTGGCTTGCTGAGGCATTCGTCGGCAGCGCGTACAGTGCGCGTTGACTGCACGAATATGCCGGCTACCAATACAAGAGCGAGCATGGCGTAGGCCAGTGTCGACTTGCGTTCTGGCATGTATCGCTCTCCTTCAACGTCACAGCGTCAGAGATGTTCGAGGTTCGATGATTCAATGCGGATTGAAGACGGGGATTCGGGCTGCAATACGTTGCAAATTCGGCAAACCTTGAACTCATAACATCGCATTTAACGGTAGCTCGGTGTGTGAGGCGCGTACTCAATCCATTCGCGATTGGTGGCGAATACCTGGCGCGAGGCGAAAGGCGCTTGCCTCATTTTGATTTGCATTTTCATTTTCTCTTTCATGCGATCTCCCGCCTCACGTGCGTGTCGGGAAGGTTGGTCGTTACCTTTGGCATCGGGATTCTGGTAACGAGTTCTGGTTTAACGTCGCTGCCGACTCGGATAGCAGAAGCGCATGCTACCGATCCGCTGGATCCTCCCGGTAGGCTGCGTACTTCTCGCCATCGTACTTCTGGGCTTGGCATTCAATGCGCCAGATGGCTCGCGCATGGAGATGCCAAATGCAACGCCGGTGCGCGGTCCAATCATTGCATGGGGTGAGCGGCCGGAGTGGCGCCAGTTTGTCGTTCTGAGCGCGATCCAGCGGCGCGCCGACGAATTGGACAAATTGCGCGCGTTACCCGACACCCGAGCCAAAGCCGCGCCGGCGACTGCAAACATTCCAATCGAGATCGACGAGATTGAATTGCCGGTTGCTCCTCCGAATGGAAAGCCACCGATGAGCAAAGCGCCGCATGCAGTCAAATCGCGCAGTCAAAATCGGACCAAAGTTGTGCAGCACGTACGCCGTGCCAGAGTGCCGCTCAGCCCGAATAATTCTTTTGAACTTCGATTTGGAGATCAGGCCCGCGCCACCACGGCGACCAACACGAACATTCATTTTGGCTATCAACAGGCGGAGTCCGCACTTGCGACAAAGGCTGGCAATTACTGGGGCAACCCGGCCGCGCCGAATGCTCCCAGTTACTGAGACACGAGCGGCCGGGCTTCTAACGGACATTTCACACCTGCCTTGAAAAGTGATTGCCGGCGGTGGAACTGCCACGCGAGCCAAACCATTGGCCCGATTAGCCGTAGGAAGAAGCATAGAGAATTTCCCAACTTCTGCCTAAGATTGGCCGGCTATTAACAGGGGTCGACGCGCTAAGAGGGGTATTGCTCATGCCAGCCGGGTCGAAGCGTTTTGGTTCATACTGTTTCATGGCGGCATTGGCGGTGCAGATAGTCTCGGGCGCTTCGTTTGCCCAAGATCAGCAAGTCCAACAGCAACCACAACAACAGCCCCAACAGCAGCCTCAGCAGCAACCTCTTACGCAGCAGCAACTCCAACAGCTAGTCGCGCCAATTGCGCTTTATCCCGATGCGTTGCTGGCGCAGGTGCTGACCGCATCGACCTACCCTCTCGAAGTAGCGATGGCGGCGCGCTGGTCCGAGAAGAATCCGGATCTCAAGGGCGCACCGCTCGAAGACGCGATGCAAAAGCAGTCGTGGGATCCAAGCGTCAAGGGATTGACGTCGGTTCCACAAGTGCTCGCGATGATGAACGAGAAGCTGGATTGGACCGAACAGGTCGGCGAGGCGTTTTTGGCTCAGCCCAACGACGTACAGAATGCGATTCAAGCCCTGCGCAAACGAGCGGAGACGACTGGCAGTTTAAAGCCGAGCAAGGAGCAGAAGGTCAGCAGGATTGCCGCGCCACCCACCGGTTATGCCGGACCGCCCGAGTACATTGTGATCGAGCCAGTCGAGCCGGATTACGTCTATGTTCCAGTCTATGATCCGATGATCGTCTATGGTGCCGGTTATTGGCCACCCGCGTTTGCGCCGTTCTTCTGGTATCCCCCCTGGTGGGTTGTCGGGCCTGCCTTCGGGTTCGGCGCGGCGCTCTTCGTGGGACCAGCTTTATGGTACCACTACAATTGGGGACATCCAGGCTACGCGGCGATTCAGACTAACACTGCTCTTTACAGCAGATTTAACAGAGTCAACGTCAGCGGCGGTGGCCAATTCCAAAATTGGAAATTCGATCCGGCTCATCACGGCAACGTCCAGTTCAGAAACACAAGTCTTCAACGGCAGTTCGGCAACGCCGGAGCGCGAGGTGTGCAGGGCATCCAGACTGGAAGGAGCATTCAAGGAATTCCTACCGGCGCAGGCGTCCAAGGCATCCAGACCGGCAAGGCCGTACAAGGAATCCAGACTGGCAAGGGCGTGCAAGGGATCCAGACCAGCAAAGCTGTTTCGGGAATTCAGACGAGCAAAAGCGTCCAGGGTATTCAGACCAACAAAAATATTCAGGGGATTCAGACCGGCAGCCGCGTCCAGGCGGGACAGACCGGCCGGCGCGTTCAGACCAGCAATCGCGTCCAGACGGTCCGCGCCGGCGGCGGAGGTCAAGGCGGCAATAAAGGCAAGGGCAAAGGTAAGAACCATTAAGCCAATCGGGCCGACGAACGTCCACTTTGACGCCGCCTTTTTAAACGCCCAGCTTAATTCTTCGGCAGCGTGAAGCCATCGTAGAGCCACGCAAGGCAGTTGTGCAGGTCCTCGTCGCACTTGTCGGCATAGGACGCCCGCATGACGTCACGGGCGATGTCATCGACGTGATAGAAATGGTCCCACATGAAGCGCGACTCAAATTGCACGCGGGCGGTGCGTACGTAACGGGCGATCGAATAGCGGCGGAAGGCGGCCGGGAAGTCACCGTCGGCTTGTTCGATCAGTTCAGCGAGGCACACCGCATCTTCGATCGCCATGCAGGCCCCCTGTGCAAGCGACTGAAGGGTGGGGTGCGCGGCGTCGCCGAGTAAACCAACACGGCCTTTGCTCCAGTGGCGGATCGGGTCGCGATCCGAGATGGCCCAACGCCGGCCAAGGTCCATCATCGCCAGGAGCGCTTTCATGGTCGGGTGAGAATTGCGATAGGTCCGGTCGATCTCCGCACGGTAGTCAGAAGGATCGCCTCGCTCAGCGTATGTTGATGTCTTAAAAACCGCGACGATGTTGAACAGCGTGAAGTCGCGAAGTGGGTAATGCACCATATGAAAGCCAGGGCCGGACCACAGCACTGATTCATCGTGCCGCACGTCAGCAGAAACCTGGTCCATTGGAACAATTGTGCGGTGCGCCACGTAGCCAACCATGCGCGGCTCGCCCTCGTTCAAGAGTTGCTGGCGGATCACCGAACGCAGGCCGTCGGCGGCAATGATCGCTGCGCCATCGATCGTATCGTTGTTGGCGAGCAGGCGAATTTTGTCGCCGCAATCCACGAATCCGCTCACTTTGGTTGTCGGCACAAGCTCGATTGTCGGGACAGCGTTGCACGCGTCCAGCAAAATTTGATGCAGGTCGACTCTATGCAGGACTACATAGGGATATTTGAAACGTTTTTGGAACGCGGTTTCGGTCGGAACGCGCACAATGACAGCGCCGTCGACCGAATCGAGCATGGTGACCGCCTTGGGAATAATCGCCTTCTTGAGCACGGCCTGAGTAATTCCGAGGCGTTCGAACATATGAAACACGTTGGGGCCGAGCTGGATGCCATAACCGATCGCGCCAAATTCAGGTGTTTCTTCGAGAACCTTGACGGGCCATCCCTTGCGGCCAAGCGCCAGCGCGGCCGCTAGGCCGCCGATACCGCCGCCAACAATTAAAATGGGGGCACTGTTAGTCATTGAGAAAGATCGTCTGGCGAGCGCAAAGGGCTGACGCAAAATCTATCGGCGTGGCGGGATCTGAATGAACTCGGCGAGCTGCTCCTGACTGAGCGGCTTTTCGATGAATTTTCCGGCGATCGCGTCCTGCATCACCAAGTCAATATCGGACAATTTGTCCGGGTTCATTGCCGATTTCGGATTGAATTCGTTGCGTTGCAATTCGACCAGGCTTTCGGGCATGCGCATTTGCTCGGAGTAGTATTTCACCGCGAGCGGGTCCGAGTACATCCAGTCGAGTGTCTCGCGATAGCCCCGCATGAACCGTATCATAACGTCGTTGCGTTCCTTCAATGCGTTGGCGTTGACGACCTCGACCCGCACCGTCTGATGTCGCATTGAAGGCACATCGCTGCCGCGCATCAAAACGCGGATGGTTTTGTCCTGCAAATCCTTCAACCCGAACGGCGCTACGGACCAGCCGATGTCGACCTGCCCTGACATTGTCATTGTGAATGTCCCGGGCGGTCCGCCCGTTTGAGTGGGCTTTGCCTTGAGTCCGTAATGGGCGATCAACGCGCGCAACACGCTGTCGGAGGTGGAGCCGCTGGTCGAATAGGCAATCGTGTGCTTCTCGGTTATATCTTTAACGCTTTTGATCGGAGAGCTTGTGGGCACAAACCAATAGATATCTTCAACGCCGGTATAAGCCGCGGCCAGGACGCGCACCGGCGCGCCCTTGGAGAACGCGCGCATGGCGCCAGGGGTGCCGACACCGATACCGATATCGGCGCTGCCCGAGATCACCGCCTGTAGCGTCTCGCCTGCGCCTTGGGTGCCGTAATTTTCTAAAACGATACCGTGCTTCTGAAAAATTCCAGCTTTCATGCCGAGCGTCGGAACCTGGTTGGCCCAGGCATCGATCTGGCCGACCGCGACTTTGATCGTGTCCTGTGCTCCGGCGGGGGCGGCAAAGCCAGACGAGACAACGACGGAAAGAACGACTGATAAGCTCCACAGAGTCCTAAAATTATTGCCTTTCATAACGGTCCTCCCGCGGTGTCACTTAACTTTATAGAACCGCCTGTTCTCCGGCAAAATTCGTTTCGTCAAAAAAATTGCCGTTTCGTCGCACGGGAAATTCGCTTTGAACGGACAAAACCTGGAGCGTCAGCTTTTTGGCCGAAAGCGGAATGTGCGCTTGCCGACCCTTGCCGAACTGGTGGGCGGTGCAGGGATCGAACCTGCGACATCTCCGGTGTAAACGGAGTGCTCTACCGCTGAGCTAACCGCCCATTTCGTCGCAAAACCACGCCATGACTGTGCCGGAACAAATGTAATTCGTTGCCTGTAAGAGTTTTCTAGGCCGTTCCAAACGTAGCCTAGGCATTCTACTGATTGAGCTAGGCGCCTGACCCACGCAATATCGTGCGGCCACGGTCCGTTGCAAGCTCGTAGGTGAGATCCAAAAACGAACGGCAGGCGAAGAGCTATCGCTCTACGCCCGCCGTTATTCCCCGGAGGGTCAGGCAGAAAACTTTTAGATCGATTCTTTCAGTTCCTTAGAAGCGCGGAAAGCAACTTTCTTGCTAGCTTTAATCTGGATTTGCTCGCCGGTCGCTGGATTGCGGCCAATGCGTGCGGCACGTTTGCGCACCTGAAGGATGCCGAGACCGCCAATGCGAATGCGCTCGCCTTTCTTCAAATGCTTCACGATATTGCCAACGAGATCGCCCAGCACGGTCTCCGCCTGCTTCTTCGACATCTCGTGCGTTTCCGCAAGCGCGGCGGCGAGATGCTTCAGTGTGACGGTCGGTGGTGTCGGAGCTTTTCCAGGAACCATTGCCATCAGTGGGACCCTCCTCTTGAATCCGCCAGTTTGGCGAAACGCCAAACACCATGCCCGCATAGACGATTCGGGGGCACTCTGACCATCGATTCTTCTAGGTAAATAAGGCTTTTTCGCAATTTCCGTTAGCGAGTAAGCTTACCTTGACTTGCCATAGGGCGGCCTATAACTCGAACAAACGCCCGCGGGGGCGTAGCTCAGTTGGTTAGAGCGCTGCCCTGTCACGGCAGAGGCCGCGGGTTCGAGTCCCGTCGCTCCCGCCATTTTATCAATGACTTAGCTAGCATTTTGGGCGGCCGGCCACTGCCTCATGCGGCCGGCAAACAGGGCCGCGAGGCACTCCATGACCACCATTCGGGCGATGTTCTTCGATGTATTCGGGACCCTGGTCGACTGGCGGACAGGGGTAGCCCGCGAAGCCGAAAGGCTGCTTCGCCCTCGTGGGTACAACCTCGACTGGTCCGGTTTCGCCGACGCCTGGAGGGGAGAATATCAGCCCGGCATGGAGGAGGTACGCTCCGGTCGTATCCCGTTTTCGAAGCTCGATATCCTGCACCGGCGGAACCTCGAGCGTTTTCTGCCGCGCTTTGGACTGCGTGATCTCCCGGATGATGTGTTACGCGAACTGACGCTCGCATGGCACCGGCTCGATGCTTGGCCTGACGTGCCGCCGGCGCTCCGACGGCTGCGCAAGAGGTTCTTGCTCGCGCCCGTGTCCAACGGAAACATTTCGCTGATGGTCGATCTCGCGCGTCGCAACGATTTTCCGTGGGACGCGATTCTCGGCGCTGAAATCGCCGGCGACTACAAACCGAAGCCGCGTACATACCTTGCTGCCTGCGAGGCCTTCGATCTCGACCCGGAGCAATGCATGATGGTCGCGGCGCACAGCGGCGATCTCGCCGCCGCTGCGGCGTGCGGATTGCGGACCGGCCATATCGCTCGACCGGACGAGCATGGCGCCGCCACTGGAGAGACCAAACCGACGGTAAAGGTGGATGTTGCGGGCGCGGACCTTTCCGATTTGGCGGAAAAGCTGGAAACATGAGATACAAGAGCGCTAGCCCCGATAAACGGGCTCCGGCTGCGAAAAGAAACTCGCCAGGATGTGATACACGACCATGTAATTCTTTTGCTGGAAGCTGGCGTGCGAGATGCCCGGCATCACCGTGAACTGTTTGTCCGGGTTTGGCAGCTTTTCATAGAACTTCAACAGGTCTTCCAACGAGGCAATGCCGTCGTGCTGGCCGCGCATGATCAGGGTCGGCACCGTAATTTTTTCCGGATTGACCACCGGCAACTTCGAGCACATGTCGACGTAAGTGCCGGTCGGTACTGAATCGTCGAGTGCCGTGACTGCATCTGCAAATGCATCGATGACCTTGCGTTCGGCAGTATCCGGGTGGTCGCGGTCGAAGACCGAACGAATGAAAGCCTTGTCGATTGACCGCCGGTTCTTGGCCGTGAATTCGGCGAGCTTCTTGCGCCGCTGTTCAAGCGTGGGAGATCCTTCGCCGGTCCACACCATTGCGTCGAGTGCAAGACGTGAGATCATTTCAGGATGGCGTTCGGCAAACATCGCCGCCCGGAGCGCACCAGAAGAGATTCCGTAGACAAGGAAGGGCCTTTTGCCGCGCAGCTTCTGAATGTAAAGGGCCGCAGCGTAGCAATCGTCGGCGCCTTGCGAGATCGGCGCGTTGTTGTCGCGGTCCTTGGTGGAGCGCCCATAGCCCTCCATGTCGACGCACCAACAATCGAAACCGAGGCGCGCGAAGTGATCCATCGCCGATGAATCAGGCCTTCCCGGCACCTGCAGATCGAACGTTGGCTGAGATGCCATAGACGAACCGTGCACGAACAGGATTGTGCCTACGGACTTGGCGGGATCGCCGACACACTTTTCAAAGAGGAAAAGTCTTACCCCGCCATCCTTGGCGGTCCAATGATCTTCGCCCTTTATCGCGGTGGTCGGTTTGCTCATTTCATTCATTGCTTACCCGTTATGATCAGTTGATCGGAGGAATGTTGTTGGCCTTGATGACGTTTGCCCATTTGGCGACTTGGCTATCCATGAAAGTCTTGAATTCTTGTTGTGTCATCACAACGGGGGTCGCTCCCGTTTTCTCCCAAGCCTCTTTGACGTCGGGCCGCGCCAAAATTTTTGTAATCTCGCGATTGAGTTTATCCACGATCGGCTGTGGTGTGCCGGAGGGCACCATGAAACCGACCCACAAGGTCGCGTTGAAACCGGGGACGCCGGCCTCTGCGATCGTCGGCACATCGGGCAACGTGGGCGAGCGCGACTTTCCTGTCGTGCCGAGCGCCCGCACCAGACCGGCCTTGATCATCGGTGCCATCGTCGGCACCGAGTCGAACAGGATTTGAACTTGCCCACTGAGAATGTCGTTGCGGGCGCCGGTTGAGCCTTTGTAGGGCACATGCACGATGTCGATACCGGTGAGGTTTTTGAGAAGCTCGCCGGCCATGTGATAATTCGAGCCGGGACCAGATGAGCCATAGTTGATGGTGCCTGGCTTGGCGCGCGCAAGCGCAAGCAGTTCGCTTAGGTTTTTCGCGGGTACCGACGGATGGGCCACCAGCACCAGGTCGGTATCGATCAGCGGTGCAACCGGCACCAGATCGCGCATGAGCTGATATTGCTTGTGGGCATAAAGGGTCTCGTTGACGGTTTGTGTGCCGGAGACCATCAGCAGCGTGTAGCCGTCGGGTGCCGACTTGGCGACGACCTCGGTACCGATGGTTGTGCCAGCGCCCGGACGGTTTTCCATGACAAATGGCTGATGCAGAGACTTGCGCAGTTCTTCGCCGATCGCGCGGGCGTAGACATCGGTCGGTCCTCCGGCGCCGAAGGGAACAATGATTTTGACCGGCCGTGACGGATATTCATCGGCCTTCGCCACAAATGCCGGGATTACGGCAACTCCTGCGAGTGCGAGGAGGGCCACAAATTGTCGAGGAAGCGCCATGGACTATTCCCAAATTCCGTTCCCAAGCCCGCCCGGCGCGAATATCGAGGGCGCATCGTGCCCCGTCAATCGCGCGGCCACTATTTGTCCGAACAGGGCGCGATGGCTCGTGGATGACCGCCGAATGTCGGCTTGCCACCCATTGTGCGCTGCGCTAAGCCTCGGCCGCTCCCGTCCTTGAGGCTAATCCAACAAATCAAGGCCTATTTGTGCGGGATAACCGGCGCCTTTCTGGCCGCCGAGCAGTCCAGGCGGGCGTATATCGGGTAAAGCGGGGGCTGTACGCTTGGGGTCGCCGATGAGCTCATTGCTGCTGGACTACCTGCCTTTGGTTGTCTTCATCGCGGTTGCGCTTGGCATCGGCGTCGCGCTCCTCATTGCACCATTCATTGTCGCCTATAAGCAACCGGATCCGGAAAAGCTCTCCGCGTACGAGTGCGGCTTCAACGCGTTTGATGACGCGCGGATGAAATTCGACGTGCGTTTCTATCTCGTCGCTATTCTATTCATCATTTTCGACCTCGAGGTAAGTTTCCTGTTTCCATGGGCAGTTGTCTTTCGCCAAATCGGTCTTTTCGGATTCTGGTCAATGATGGTGTTCCTTGGCGTTCTCACGATCGGCTTCATATATGAGTGGAAGAAGGGGGCGTTGGAATGGGATTGATGGGCCCATGAGTGTGGTCGCACCCGCCCCGAGGGGAATTCTTGATCCGCGGACCGGCAAGCCGGTCGGGGCGGATGACTCCTTTTTCACCGGCGTGAACGCCGAACTTGCAGACAAGGGCTTTCTGGTTGCCGCTGCCGACGATCTAATCACTTGGGCGCGCACCGGCTCCCTGATGTGGATGACCTTCGGGCTCGCCTGCTGCGCGGTTGAAATGATGCAGATGTCCATGCCGCGCTACGACGCCGAACGGTTCGGCTTTGCGCCGCGTGCCTCGCCGCGGCAATCCGACGTGATGATCGTAGCCGGCACGTTGACCAACAAGATGGCGCCCGCGTTGCGGAAGGTTTACGACCAGATGCCGGAGCCGCGCTACGTGATCTCCATGGGCTCATGTGCCAACGGCGGCGGTTATTATCACTATTCGTATTCGGTCGTGCGCGGCTGCGATCGTATCGTGCCGGTCGACATTTATGTCCCGGGCTGCCCGCCTACGGCGGAGGCGCTGCTCTATGGCGTAATGCTTTTGCAGAAAAAGATACGCCGCACCGGCACGATTGAGCGTTAAGCGGAGCCGGACATGGAAGATACGCTCGACAGGCTTGGGCAAACGATCAAAAACGCCCTCGGCGCTTCTATCACCGGGCACACGGTGGCCCGCGGAGAGTTGACTGTCATCGCCAAGGCCGCGGATGTCATCAAGGTCGCGACGTTTTTGCGCGATGATCCGGCTTGCCAGTTCATCAATATCATCGACGTGACCGCCGTCGATTGGCCGTCACGCGAGCAACGTTTCGACGTGGTCTATCATTTTCTGTCGCCGCGCCTGAACCAACGCGTGCGGCTTAAGGTGGCAACCGATGAGACGACTCCGGTGCCGTCCTTAATCAACGTTTTCCGTGGCGCGGACTGGTTCGAACGCGAAACCTACGATCTCTATGGCGTGCTCTTCACCGGCCACCCGGACATGCGACGCATTCTCACCGATTACGGTTTCGAGGGGCATCCGTTGCGCAAGGACTTTCCGCTCACCGGGTTCGTCGAGGTTCGCTACGACGACGAACAGAAACGTGTGGTTTACGACAAGGTGACGCTGGCGCAGGAATTCCGCACCTTCGATTTCCTCTCGCCCTGGGAGGGCACGAAGTATGTGCTGCCGGGTGATGAAAAAGCGAAGACCGAAGGGAAGGGGTCGTGAGCATGAAGCCGACCTTGAAACCCGGTCTCAAGCATTCGTTCTCCTACAAAGTGCCGGAAAACAAGACCGTGCCGTTCACCTATCCGGAGTCGCCGGAAATCGCCGCGATGCCGAAAGTGTTCGCCACCGGTTTCATGATCGTATTGATGGAATGGACATGCGTTCAACTGCTAAATCAGCATCTCGATGGCGGTGAGGGCAGTCTCGGCACGCACGTTGATGTTTCGCACCTGGCAGCGACGCCGCCCGGCATGATCGTCAAGGTCGACGTGGAAATCGTCGATGTGCAAGGCCGCAAACTGCTGTTCAACGTCAGCGCTCACGACGGCGTCGATCTGATTGGCGAAGGGCGTCATGAGCGTGTCGTGGTGGCGTGGGATCGCTTTAACGCCAAGGTCGCTGACAAGGCGAAATCGGTCGCGGAGCTGGCAGGCTGATGGCTGAAACCTCGCTGCGCAACTTTACGATCAATTTCGGGCCGCAACATCCCGCTGCGCACGGCGTGTTACGCCTGGTCCTAGAGCTCGACGGCGAGGTGGTGGAACGCGTGGATCCACACATTGGTTTGTTACACCGTGGCACCGAAAAACTGATCGAACACAAGACCTATCTGCAGGCGGTGCCCTATTTCGACCGGCTCGATTACGTCGCGCCGATGAATCAGGAACACGCATTCTGTCTTGCAGTTGAAAAGCTGCTCGGCATCGAGGTTCCAAAACGCGCTCAACTGATCCGCGTCCTTTATTCGGAAATCGGCCGGCTATTGTCGCATCTTCTCAATGTCACAACACAAGCGATGGACGTCGGGGCGCTCACCCCGCCGTTATGGGGGTTCGAAGAGCGCGAAAAACTGATGGTGTTTTATGAGCGGGCGTCCGGCTCGCGCATGCATGCAGCCTATTTCCGGCCCGGAGGCGTACACCAGGACCTGACGCCGAAATTGATCGACGACATATATGATTTCTGTGATCCGTTTCTGAAAGTCGTCGACGATCTCGACGCACTTCTCACCGGCAACCGCATTTTCAAGCAGCGTAATGTCGATATCGGAGTGGTCAAACTATCCGACGCCTGGAGCTGGGGCTTCTCCGGCGTCATGGTGCGCGGCTCGGGAGCCGCCTGGGATCTGCGCAAGGCGCAGCCTTACGAGTGCTATTCCGAACTCGAGTTCGACATTCCGATTGGCAAAAATGGCGACTGCTTCGACCGCTATCTCATCCGGATGGAAGAGATGCGCCAATCAACCAAGATCATGAAGCAGTGCCTAGAAAAACTGCGCTCGCCTACGGGGCAAGGCCCTGTCACGGTCGACGATCACAAAATCGTGCCGCCAAGGCGCGAAGAAATGAAGCGCTCGATGGAGGCGCTCATTCACCATTTCAAGCTCTATACCGAGGGCTACCACGTGCCCGCCGGCGAGGTCTACGCCGCCGTCGAGGCGCCGAAGGGTGAATTTGGGGTCTACCTGGTCGCCGATGGCACCAACAAGCCATACAAGTGCAAGATCCGCGCGCCCGGCTTCGCGCACCTAAGCGCTATGGATTTTCTCTGCCGCGGTCACTTGCTGGCTGATGTTTCAGCCGTTCTGGGCTCTATCGACATCGTGTTCGGTGAGGTGGACCGATGAGCGCCCGCCGCCTCGCGCCGCCGGAAATCCAGCCGAAAGAGTTCTCCTTCAACAAGGACAATCTTGCCTGGGCGAAAAGCGAAATCGCCAAGTATCCGGAAGGCCGCCAACAGTCGGCGATCATTTCATTGCTGTGGCGCGCACAGGAGCAGCATGGTGGATGGTTGCCGGAGGTCGCGATCCGGCACGTGGCCGACTTCCTTGGCATGGCGCATATTCGCGCGCTCGAGGTGGCGACCTTCTACACGATGTTCAATCTATGGCCGGTCGGCAAATTTCATGTCCAACTATGTGGCACCACGCCGTGCCGGTTGCGCGGCGCTGACGATCTGGAAAAGGTCTGCCGCAAGCGTATCGGTGATCAGGGCGAAGTCACTGCGGATGGCAAATTTTCATGGGTTGAGGTCGAATGCCTCGGCGCCTGCGTCAACGCGCCGATGACCCAGATCAACTACGACTACTACGAGGACCTCACTGTCGAGAGTTTCGGGAAGATTCTCGACGATCTTGCGGCCGGCAAAAAGGTAAAGCCAGGCCCGCAAATCGATCGGCAATTGTCCGCACCGGTTGGCGGTGCGACCACGCTCAAGGAAAAGGCGTGATCCATGCTGGCCGATAAAGACCGCATTTTCCGAAATCTGTACGGCCAGCATGACTGGGGCCTGAAAGGCGCACGCGCGCGCGGTGCGTGGGACGGCACCAAGGCTATTCTGGCGAAGGGGCGCGATGCGATCATCGAGGACGTGAAGAGCTCGGGACTACGTGGACGTGGCGGGGCGGGGTTCCCGACGGGTTTGAAATGGTCGTTCATGCCGAAGAAGTCCGACGGGCGCCCGCATTATCTCGTCGTCAATGCCGACGAATCCGAGCCTGGCACATGCAAAGACCGCGAGATCATGCGGCACGACCCGCATCTTTTGGTCGAGGGCTGCCTGATTGCAGGCTTCGCCATGGGCGCGAACGTTGGCTATATATACGTGCGCGGTGAATTCGTCCGCGAACGCGAGCGGGTACAGGCCGCGATTGACGAGGCTTACGAAGAGAAACTGATCGGCAAAAGCAATGTCAACGGCTGGGACTTCGATCTCTATGTCCACCACGGTGCCGGCGCTTATATCTGCGGCGAGGAAACCGCGTTGCTTGAAAGTCTCGAAGGCAAAAAGGGCCAGCCGAGACTAAAGCCGCCGTTCCCTGCCAATGTCGGTCTCTACGGCTGTCCAACCACGGTCCAGAACGTTGAATCGATTGCGGTTGTGCCCGATATCCTTCGGCGCGGCGCATCCTGGTTTGCCGGCATCGGCCGACCAAATAATACCGGCACCAAGCTGTTCTGCATCTCCGGGCACGTGGAAAAGCCGTGCAACGTCGAAGAAACCATGGGCATTCCACTGCGCGAGCTATTGGAGACACATGCCGGCGGTGTGCGCGGCGGCTGGGGCAATCTGCTTGCGGTCATTCCAGGCGGGTCGTCCATGCCGCTCGTTCCCGCAGGCAAGGACTGGGCGGATTCGTTGCTTATGGATTTCGACGGTTGCCGCGACAAGAAATCGGCGCTTGGCACCGCCGCGGTCATCGTGATGGATAAGTCGACCGATATTGTCCGCGCTATGACGCGCATCTCGTATTTTTATAAGCACGAAAGCTGTGGCCAATGCACGCCGTGCCGGGAGGGCATGGGATGGATGTGGCGTGTGTTGACACGGATGGCTGAAGGCCGAGCGCAAAAGCGCGAGATCGACATGCTCATGCAGGTCACGCAGCAGATCGAGGGTCATACCATTTGTGCTTTTGGCGACGGTGCCGCGTGGCCGGTGCAGGGTTTGCTGCGCCATTTCCGCCCCGAGATCGAGCGGCGTATCGACGAATACTCGCGCAATTCAGATGCGCAGGGAGCGGTACGCGAGGCCGCGGAGTAGCACCATGCGACAACCGTCCGGTCACCATCTCGCTCAGTTCAACATCGCGCGGATACGTTACCCGCTCGATGATCCGCGCATGGCCGAGTTCGTCGACAATGTTGCGCGCGTGAATGCGTTGGCGGAGCAGATCGAAGGCTTCGTCTGGCGGCTGCACGACGACAGCGGTCATGCCATGAATATGACAGTCTATGACGATCCGCGCATTCTGCCGAATCTAGCCGTTTGGCAGGGTGTCGAGGCGCTGGAGCGCTTTGTGTGGCAGACGTTGCACCGGCGCTTTTTCGGCCGTCGGCTGGAATGGTTCGAGCCGATCGAAACGCCGCTTGTCATGTGGTGGGTGCCACCGGGGCACCGGCCTGATTTGACGGAAGCCGTGTCGCGCCTCGACCACCTTAAAGAATACGGGCCGAGCGACCGTGCCTTCGGCTGGGAGAGGATTCCGGGCGCGCGCCTTTGGAAGACGGCGCGCAGCGAAAAAGCAAACGAGCACGCGTTATGACTACGATCATTGTCGACGGCAAAGAGATCGACGTTCCGCCGGAGTTCACGCTGCTCCAGGCCTGCGAAGCCGCTGGCGCGGAAATTCCGCGCTTCTGCTTTCATGAGCGGCTGTCGATCGCCGGAAATTGCCGGATGTGTCTGATCGAGGTCGCCGGCATACCCAAGCCGCAGGCGTCCTGCGCCATGGGCGTGAAGGATTTGCCGCCGAACAAGGACGGCTCGCCGAAGATTCTCAACACGAAAACACCGATGGTGAAAAAGGCACGCGAAGGCGTGATGGAGTTTCTGCTGATCAACCACCCGCTTGATTGCCCCATATGCGATCAGGGTGGCGAATGCGATCTGCAGGACCAGGCCATGGCCTACGGCGTGGACGCGAGCCGCTACAAGGAGAACAAGCGCGCAGTCGAAGAAAAGTATATTGGACCGTTGGTAAAGACCATTATGACGCGCTGCATTCACTGTACGCGTTGTATTCGCTTCTCGACGGAGGTTGCCGGTGTGCCTGAGCTCGGAGCCATCGGCCGTGGCGAAGATATGGAAATCACAACATATCTCGAACATGCGATGACGTCGGAACTGCAAAGCAACGTGGTCGATCTTTGTCCGGTCGGCGCCCTTACGTCCAAGCCTTATGCCTTTGCGGCGCGGCCTTGGGAGCTCAACAAGACCCAGTCGATCGATGTGATGGACGCAGTCGGCTCTGCAATCCGCATCGACACGCGCGGGCGTGAAGTGATGCGCATACTCCCCCGCGCCAATGACGATGTGAACGAGGAGTGGATTTCGGACAAGACACGACACATCGTCGACGGCTTACGAACACAGCGGCTCGATCAACCCTATGTGCGGGTTAACGGACGTCTTCAGCCGGCATCATGGGCCGAGGCTTTCTCGAATATCGTCCGCAAGACGAGAGCAAGTACCGGAAAACGGATCGGTGCGATTGTTGGCGATCTCGCGGGTGCAGAGGAAATGTTTGCGCTCAAGGATCTAATGGGACGCCTGGGCAGCCCCAATGTTGACGCGCGCCAGGACGGCGCAGCGTTCGATCCAAAGTTGGGCCGGGGATCTTATCTGTTCAACGCTACGCTCGCCGGTATTGAACAGGCAGATGCACTGCTGATCATCGGCGCGAACCCACGCCGTGAAGCGGCGGTATTCAATGCGCGTATTCGTAAACGCTGGCGTGCCGGCAATTTCCCGATCGGTCTGATCGGCGAAAAGGCCGATCTCACCTATAACTATGAGTATCTCGGTGCCGGCGCGGAGACGCTTGCCGATTTCGGCACCAGCAAATTCGCCGACCTACTGAAGACGGCCGAGCGGCCGGTCATTCTGGTGGGTGCCGGCGCGTTTGCTCGCAAGGATGGCGCGGCGATCGGTTCGCTTGCCGCAAAAATCGCGGTCGAGGTCGGCGCGCTAAAGGACGGCTGGAATGGTTTTTCAGTCCTGCATAACGCGGCCTCCCGGGTCGCGGCGCTCGATCTCGGCATGGTGCCAGGCGCGGGCGGTCTCGACGCGCAGCAAATGGCGGCGGGCGGGCTCGACGTGCTGTTCCTGCTGGGCGCGGACGAGGTCGAAGTCGCGCCCGGTCCTTTCGTCGTCTATCTCGGTACGCATGGCGACCGCGGTGCGCATCGCGCCGACGTCATCCTCCCTGGCGCCACATATCCGGAAAAATCCGCGATTTATGTCAACACCGAGGGGCGCGTGCAGATGGCGAACCGCGCGGCGTTTCCTCCCGGGGATGCTCGCGAGGATTGGGCAATCCTGCGCGCTCTGTCCGATACGCTCGGTCACAAGCTGCCTTATGACTCGCTTGCCGCGCTACGGCAGGCAATGTTTGTGGCCCATCCACATCTGATGCGGGTTGGTCAGATTGCGGCGGGTGACGCCGCCGACATCAAGAAGTTTGCGAAGCTCGGCGGCACGCCGGAAAAGATGCACTTGCGCTCGGCTGTCACAGATTTTTACTTCACCAATCCGATCGCACGCGCCTCGGCCATCATGGCTGAATGTTCGGCATTGGCGCACGCGGCAACAAAGACGGCGGCGGAGTAGGCCCATGGATTTCTTCTGGACCTACCTTTGGCCGGTGATAGTCATTGTCGCCCAATCGGTGCTGCTGCTCGTGATCTTGCTTGTCGCGATCGCGTATATTCTGCTGGCGGACCGCAAGATCTGGGCGGCGGTACAGATCAGGCGCGGGCCGAACGTCGTCGGTCCCTGGGGTCTTTTTCAATCCTTCGCCGACCTGCTGAAATTCGTGGTCAAGGAGCCGGTGATTCCGGCGGGCGCCAACAAAGGCGTATTCCTGCTTGCGCCCCTGGTGACGTGCGTGCTTGCGCTTGCCGCCTGGGCGGTAATCCCGGTCTACGCCAACTGGGTCATCGCCGATATTAATGTCGGCGTGCTGTACATCTTCGCGATTTCCTCGCTGATGGTGTACGGCGTGATCATGGCGGGCTGGGCATCGAATTCGAAATACGCTTTCCTCGCCGCGGTGCGCTCAGCCGCGCAGATGGTGTCCTACGAAGTATCTATCGGGTTCGTTTTTATCACCGTGCTGCTTTGTGCCGGCTCGCTAAATCTGTCGGCAATCGTGAAGTCGCAGGATGGGCCCTACGGTTTATTCAACTGGTACTGGTTACCGCTGTTTCCGATGTTCGTTGTGTTCTTCATCTCAGCGCTCGCGGAGACCAATCGTCCACCGTTCGATCTGGTGGAAGCGGAATCGGAGCTGGTTGCCGGCTTTATGGTCGAATACGGGTCAACGCCCTACATGATGTTCATGCTCGGCGAGTACGTTGCGATTGGAACCATGTGCGCTATGGGCACGATTTTGTTCCTGGGTGGCTGGTTGCCGCCGGTCTCGTACCCGCCGTTTACCTGGGTGCCGGGCGTGATCTGGTTCACGCTCAAAGCGCTGTTCATGTTCTTTCTGTTCGCCATGGCCAAGGCCATGGTTCCACGCTATCGCTACGATCAACTCATGCGGCTCGGCTGGAAGGTATTTCTACCCCTGTCGCTGGCCATGGTGGCGATTGTCGCGGCCGTCATTCAATACGGCGCGCTGGCGACTGGCGCGATGAAATGAGGATGTGATGAGGCTCGATCGCGCAGCCAAGGGCTTGTTTCTGATGGAGTTCGTGACCGGCTTCGTGCTGGCCATGCGCTACTTTTTCAAGCCCAAGGCCACTCTGAACTATCCGTTCGAAAAGGGGCCGATCTCGCCACGCTTCCGCGGCGAACACGCGCTGCGCCGCTATCCCAATGGCGAGGAGCGTTGCATCGCGTGCAAGCTGTGCGAAGCGATTTGTCCAGCACAGGCGATCACCATCGAAGCCGGTCCTCGCCGCAATGACGGCACAAGACGCACAACGCGCTACGACATTGACATGGTGAAGTGTATCTACTGCGGTCTCTGCCAGGAGGCTTGCCCGGTTGACGCGATTGTCGAAGGCCCGAATTTCGAATTCGCGACTGAAACTCGGGAAGAGCTCTATTACGACAAGGAGCGCCTGCTGGCGAATGGCGACCGCTGGGAACGCGAGATCGCGAAGAACCTCGCGATCGATGCGCCTTACAGGTAGACCGATGATTGTCGCCGCCCTGTTCTTCTACATGTTTGCGGGTGTCTGCGTGGCGAGCGCGATCATGGTGGTTGCTGCGCGCAACCCGGTTCACTCGGTTCTGTTTCTCATTCTTGCATTCGTCAATGCAGCCGCCCTGTTTGTGATGATGGGCGCGGAATTTCTCGCGATGATTTTGGTCGTGGTTTATGTCGGCGCAGTCGCGGTATTGTTCCTGTTCGTTGTGATGATGCTCGACGTCGACTTTGCCGAACTCAAGCAAGGTTTGTTGCAATATCTGCCAATCGGCCTCGTCGTCGGCGGCATCTTTGTCGGTGAGTTGCTTTTTGTCGCTCTTACCTGGGTTATCGGATCAGGCATTCCTCAGTCGATCACCGCGCCCATCCCGTCTAAAATCCCGAATACCGAGGCAATCGGTCTGGTCCTCTACACACGTTACGTCTACTTCTTCCAGGCCGCAGGCATGATCCTTCTGGTCGCGATGGTCGGTGCCATCGTGCTCACATTGCATCACCGCGTGCGCGTGCGCCGCCAGGACATTGGTGCGCAGGTTGACCGCACGCCTGCCGCATCCATCGAAGTCGTAAAGGTTCGCTCCGGCCAGGGACTGGGGAGCAATACATGACCATCGGCCTGGGGCACTATCTTGCGGTGGCGGCAATCCTGTTCACGCTCGGGATTTTCGGAATTTTCCTGAACCGCAAGAATGTCATCATCATTCTGATGTCGATCGAGCTGATCCTGCTCGCGGTCAATATCAACTTGGTCTCGTTCTCGACTCATCTTGGCGACATCGTCGGGCAGATCTACGCGCTATTGGTGCTCACCGTCGCTGCCGCGGAAGCGGCAATTGGGCTGGCGATCCTGGTCGTGTTCTATCGCAACCGCGGCTCCATTGCGGTTGAAGACATCAATCTTATGAAGGGGTAAGGGGCGTGTATCAGGCCATCGTCTTCCTGCCCTTACTGGGAGCAATTCTTGCAGGAGTTATCGCGCTGGCTGGCGCGCGCGCGCGTTTTCCCGGTAAAGGTCCGGTCGCTGGCGCGGAAGACACCACGGCCGATCATGCTCTGCAGCACGGCGGGCCCGGAGCGCACGGCGACGCGGTTGTCCATTCATCTCATCACGAAGACGAATCGCACGAACCCGCCGCCACAGGCTCACGCACCGCCGAATTGATTACGACCACGCTTTTAATGATCTCCATGGTCTTGTCATGGATCGCTTTTGTCGATGTCGGGTTTGCCCACCACGACATGCGTGTTCCGATTTTTACCTGGATGACCGCCGGGGATCTCAAGGTCGAATGGTCACTGCGCATCGATACGCTCACGGCGGTCATGCTCGTGGTGGTCAACACGGTGTCAGGCTTCGTGCACCTTTATTCCATCGGATACATGCACGAGGATCCGTACCGGCCACGTTTCTTCGCGTATCTGTCGATGTTCACCTTCGCCATGCTGATGCTGGTGACGGCGGATAATCTGGTGCAGCTGTTTTTCGGCTGGGAAGGTGTCGGCCTCGCGAGCTATCTGCTGATTGGCTTCTGGTATCATAAACCCGAAGCCAACGCCGCCGCGATCAAGGCCTTCATCGTCAATCGTGTCGGCGATTTTGGCTTCGCGCTCGGCATTTTCGCGGTATTCATGCTTACCGGCGCGATCGACTTCGACACAGTCTTTGCGCAGGCACCTGCTCTCACCGGAAAAGCAATCAATTTCTTCGGCTGGCAGGTCGATGCGCTCACAATCACCTGCCTGTTCCTCTTCATGGGCGCGATGGGCAAATCCGCGCAATTCCTGCTGCACACCTGGTTGCCCGACGCAATGGAAGGCCCGACTCCGGTTTCGGCATTGATCCACGCCGCGACCATGGTGACCGCCGGTGTGTTCATGGTGGCGCGCTTGTCGCCATTGTTCGAGCTTGCGCCGCATGCGCAGACGTTTGTTACGCTGATCGGCGCAACGACCGCGCTGTTTGCTGCCACCATTGGTCTCGTGCAGAACGACATCAAGCGTATCGTCGCATATTCGACCTGCTCACAGCTTGGCTACATGTTTGTCGCGATGGGAGTTGGGGCCTATTCGGTAGGCATGTTCCACTTGTTTACCCATGCATTCTTCAAAGCGTTGTTGTTCCTTGGCTCCGGCTCGGTGATCCATGCAATGCATCACGAGCAGGACATTCGCCACATGGGCGGCCTTAAGGATCGCATTCCTTATACTTACGTTGTCATGCTGATCGGCACACTGGCGCTCACCGGATTTCCGCTTACGGCCGGCTATTTCTCCAAAGACGCCATCATCGAGGCAACGTTTGTCAGCAAGAATCCGATGGCGCTCTATGCATTCATCTGCACCGTCACCGCCGCGATGCTGACGTCGTTTTATTCGTGGCGGCTGATATTCAAGACATTTCACGGCGAACCGCATGATCGCAAGCACTGGAAGGATGCGCATGAAAGCCCGATGGTGATGCTGATACCGCTCGGGTTCCTTGCAGCCGGTTCGGTGCTCGCCGGCCTGCCGTTCAAGGAAATCTTCGCCGGGCGCGGGGTCGAGGGCTTTTTTCGGGAGTCGCTGGCTTTCGCCAAGTCCAACCATGTATTGGAAGAGATGCATCACGTGCCGCTCCAGGTTGGCATCTTGCCGACTGTCATGATGGCGATCGGGTTCGTGATTGCTTGGCAATTCTATATCCGGCGTCCGGACATCCCGGTTGAGCTCGCGCGCCAGCACGATTGGCTGTACCGCTTCCTGCTCAACAAATGGTACTTCGACGAACTCTACGATCTGATTTTCGTCAGGCCCACCAAATGGCTTGGCCGACTGTTGTGGAAGAGCGGCGACGGCTGGTTGATCGACGGTTTCGGGCCAGACGGCGTGTCGGCGCGGGTGCTCGATATCACTCGGAACGTGGTGCGGCTGCAAACCGGTTATCTGTATCACTACGCCTTCGTGATGCTGATCGGCGCGGCCGCCCTTATCACCTGGTTTATGTTTGCGGCGGGGACACACTGATGAATTGGCCGATCCTGTCCGTCGTCACTTTCCTTCCGCTGCTGGGCGCATTGCTGGTTGGCTTGCTTGTGCGCGGGAACGAGCGGTTGGCACGCGGCACGGCGCGTTGGGTGGCGTTGTGGTCCACACTCGTGACATTTGCCATCTCACTGGTGATGGTCTGGCGTTTTGACGCCAGTTCGGCGGAATTCCAGTTTGTCGAAAAGCACAACTGGCTCGGCATCGCCTCTTATCATATGGGCGTGGACGGCATCTCGTTGCCCTTCGTGATCCTCACCACCGCGCTGATGCCGATCTGTATTCTCGCAAGTTGGACTGCGATCCAGACGCGCGTGAAGGAATACATGATTGCATTTCTGGTGCTGGAAACCTTGATGGTCGGCACTTTTTCGGCACTCGATCTGGTGCTGTTCTATCTGTTCTTCGAGGGTGGCCTGATTCCGATGTTCCTTATCATCGGCGTCTGGGGCGGGCCGCGCCGCGTCTACGCGAGCTTTAAGTTCTTCCTTTATACGCTGCTTGGCTCCGTATTGATGCTGCTCGCCATCATGGCGATGTATTGGGAAGCCGGTACGACCGATATCGCGGCGCTTCTGCGCCACGGCTTCCCGCTGGGTTTGCAGAAATGGGCTTGGTTTGCATTTTTTGCCTCGTTCGCGGTGAAGATGCCGATGTGGCCGGTGCATACATGGCTGCCGGATGCCCATGTCGAAGCACCGACAGCTGGCTCAGTCATTTTGGCAGCCATTCTTCTGAAAATGGGCGGGTACGGATTTCTGCGATTCTCGCTGCCGATGTTCCCTGCGGCCAGCCATGAATTTGCGCCGCTTATTTTCACTCTCTCGGTTGTCGCAATAATTTATACGTCGCTCGTCGCCTTGATGCAGGAAGACGTGAAGAAGCTGATTGCTTATTCCTCAGTGGCGCACATGGGCTTCGTCACGATGGGGATCTTCGCGGCGACGTCACAGGGGATTGCCGGCGGCATCTTCCAGATGATCTCGCATGGCATCGTCTCGGGCGCGTTATTCCTTTGCGTCGGTGTCGTCTACGATCGAATGCACACGCGCGAGATCGCGGCTTATGGCGGACTGGTCAACCGCATGCCGCTTTATGCCTTTGTTTTCATGGTGTTCACGCTTGCCAATGTTGGCTTGCCGGGCACTTCGGGATTCATCGGCGAATTCCTGTCGCTGATCGGCACCTTCAGGACGAACATACCGGTGGCGACCCTGGCGACCCTGGGCGTCATCTTATCCGCGGCTTATGCGCTGTGGCTCTACAGGAAGATGATTTTTGGCAATCTCAAGCCTGCGCTCGAAGGCATTCGCGATATCGGTTGGCGCGAAACTGTGATTTTCGCACCCTTGGTCACTCTGACCATCCTGTTCGGGGTTGTGCCCAAACCAGTGCTCGACATGTCGGCGGCGTCGGTGACCCAGCTGCTTGAAAATTACAACTACGCTATCGCCGCTGCCAAAATTGCCGCGTTATCGGCACAGCAGTCACCATGAACGCATTTCCCGCCCTGCAGGATCTGATGCCGCTGTTGCCGGAATTGGTGCTGGCCTGCGGAGCCATGTTGATGCTGATGATCGGCGTGACGATCGGCGAGCGCAGCTCGGCGATGGTCAATGGTTGGTGCGTGATCGTTATGCTCGTAGCCGGCGCCGCGCTCGTGTGGGTGCCACCTGGCCCGCAATCGATGTTCGGCGGAAGTTTCCTGGTGGATGACTATGCGCGCTTTCTCAAGATGCTGACGCTGGTAGGCTCTGCCGGCGCGCTCCTGCTGTCGCTGGATTATCTCACGCTCGAGAAGCAGCAGAAATTCGAGTATGGCGCACTGTTCCTGCTTGCCACGCTCGGCATGTTGATGCTCATCTCCGCCTCCGATTTGATCGCACTTTATCTGGGGCTCGAGCTGATGAGCCTGCCGCTATATGTGATTGCGGCATCCAATCGCGAGAACGCAAAATCCACCGAAGCGGGTCTGAAATATTTCGTTCTTGGTGCGCTTTCATCAGGAATGTTGCTGTATGGCGCTTCGCTGATCTACGGCTTCACCGGGACGATTAATTTTGCGGGCATTGCCAAGGCGACGCAGAACGGCGCCAGTGTCGGTCTAATATTCGGTCTGGTGTTTTTGTTCGTCGGCTTCTGCTTCAAGGTTTCTGCGGTGCCATTCCACATGTGGACGCCCGACGTGTACGAGGGGGCACCAACACCCGTCACAGCTTTCTTCGCCGCTGCACCGAAAGTCGCCGGCATTGCCATTTTCGCGCGCGCGACCGTTGTAGCATTTCCCGGCATTACCCACGAATGGCAGCAGATCGTGGTATTCGTTTCGATTGCTTCAATGGTCCTGGGCGCTTTCGCGGCGATCGGCCAGCGCAACATCAAGCGGCTGATGGCTTATTCTTCCATCGGTCACATGGGCTACGCGCTCGTCGGACTGGCCGCCGGGACGCCCGAGGGCGTGCAGGGCGTCCTGGTCTATATGAGCATCTATGTCGCAATGACGCTCGGCACTTTTGCGGTGATTTTGAGCATGCGGCGCGATGGTAGGCTGGTGGAAAACATCGGCGATCTCGCGGGCCTCGCGCGCACGCATCCAACGATGGCATTCTTTCTGGGCGTGCTGCTGTTCTCGCTTGCCGGCATTCCGCCGCTGGCCGGCTTCTTCGCGAAATTCTACGTTTTCCTCGCCGCCATCAAAGCTGGGCTCTTTACGCTTGCGGTCATTGGCGTGCTTAGCAGCGTGGTCGGCGCCTACTACTATCTGGCGATCGTGAAGATCATGTATTTCGAGGAGCCGGTGCAAAGCTTTCAACGCATGCCTGTGCTGCTGCGATTGGTGCTAGGGGTTTCAGGGCTCGCCAATATTTTGTTCTTCGCCTATCCGGCGCCGCTCCTGGGCGCCGCGACGGTGGCCGCCAAATCTCTGTTTTGAATGAACCGCGAAGCCACGGACCTGGCGGTGGTCCGGCATATAACCTACGAGACGCTCGGTTCGACCAACGCCGAGGCGCTGGCGCTTGCGCGCGCCGGCGAACGCGGGCCGTTGTGGATCACGGCCGCGATGCAAAACGCGGGCCGCGGCCGTCGCGGCAGTCAATGGGTATCGCCGCCGGGAAATCTTCACGCGACGTTGCTGTTGAGCGAGCCCTCGCGGCCAGTGCAGGCGCCTCAATTGTCGTTTGTAGCTGCGTTGGCGCTTTATGATGCCGTCGCTGCGTGTGCGCCGCGGCTCCGCCCGTTGCTGCATGTAAAGTGGCCGAACGATTTGCTTATCGAAAGGGCCAAAGTCGCCGGTATTTTGGTCGAAGGTGAGAGCGCGCCGGCCTTTGCGGTGGCAATCGGTATCGGGGTCAATTGCGCTATGCACCCGGATGACGCCGGTTATCCCGCGACCGATCTCGCCGCCTCGGGCGCGCTTGTTGTTCCTGACGCGCTGTTTTCCGCACTATCGGTGGCCATGGCCCAGCGCGTTGTGCAGTGGGACCGTGGGCAAGGCTTTGCCACTATCCGCACTGACTGGCTCAAGCGCGCGGCCGGCCTTGGCAAGCCAATGCAGGTTCGATTGCCCGGGCGCGAGCTTTCGGGGCGCTTCGACGGGCTCGACCAGAATGGCCATCTTTTGCTGAAACAGGACGCCGGCATCGCGACAATTACCGCCGGCGAAGTTTTCGGTTTCGGTGAGCGGTGATGGCTGTGTCCAAGGAACTTGTGTTTGCGCCACTTGGCGGAGTCGGCGAGATTGGCATGAACCTGTCGATCTATGGCATCGGCGATGAACGCCGCCGGAGCTGGCTCGCTGTCGATCTTGGGGTGTCGTTCGCGGCAGAAGAGCAGTTACCGGGCGTCGATCTGATCCTTCCCGACATTCGCTATCTGGTGGAAGAGCGTAAAAATTTCGTGGGGCTTGTGCTCACCCATGCACATGAAGATCATTTTGGCGCTTTGCTAGATCTTTGGCCGCGTCTCAAGTTGCCAATTTATGCCACGCCATTCGCGGCCGCGTTGCTCGAAGCCAAGCGAGCGGGTGAGCCTGGCGCACCGAAAATTCCCGTGAATATCGTCGCGCTTGGCAGCCGCTTCAATGTCGGGCCCTTCGATATCGAACTGGTGCCCATGGCGCACTCAATCCCCGAATCGAACGCGCTTATCATCCGGACGCCGGGCGGTACGGTACTGCACACCGGCGACTGGAAAATCGATCCGACACCAATTCTGCGCGATCCCACCGACGAGAAAAAGTTGCGCGCGCTGGGCGAGGAAGGGTGCCTCGCGCTGGTGGGCGATTCCACAAATGCGGTGCGCGACGGCCGTTCGCCTTCCGAAGCCGACGTTGCGAAAACCATTGCCGAACTTGTCAGGAATGCGCGTGGACGGGTGGCGGTGACGACGTTTGCCTCCAACGTCGCGCGCTTGCGCGCGGTCGCCGATGCTGCCAGGGCTGCTGACCGTGAGGTGGTGGTCATTGGCCGTGCCATGGATCGCATTGTGCAAATCGCGCGCGAGATCGGCTACCTGGATGGTACGCAGGATTTTCGCCCGGCTGACGCGTTCGGTCATTTGCCACCGAACAAGATCGTGGCGCTCTGTACCGGCAGTCAGGGAGAGCCGCGCGCGGCGCTCTCGCGCATTGCGGAAGAGCAGCATCCTGAAGTGACGTTTTCGCCCGGCGATCGGGTTATCTATTCAGCCCGCACCATCCCCGGGAACGAGAAAGCGGTCGGGCGAGTCATTAACCTGCTAATCGAACAAGGGATCGAAGTCATTACCGACCGTACGCACTTGGTGCATGTCTCGGGCCATCCGCGTCGCGCCGAACTCGAAGAACTGATCGGCTGGGTCAAACCGGAGATCGTTATCCCCGTCCATGGTGAAGCTCTGCATCTGCACGAGCATGCTGCGCTCGCGCGCCGCTGCGGCGTCCGCGAAGTCGTGCAATGTCGCAACGGCGATCTGGTGCAGTTGGCGCCCCAGGTTCGCACGATCGACGAGGTTCCAGCCGGACGAATTTACAAAGATGGAACGTTGCTGGTTGACGCTGACGCCAGGACCGTTGCCGACCGCAGGCGGCTAAGCTTTGCCGGAGCCGTTTCAGTCGCGATTGCGATTACCGACAAAGGCGAGATGGTTGATGATCCGTCCCTCGATTTGATCGGTATTCCGGAGCGCGATCGCGACGGCGCATCAATGTATGAGGTGGTGCAAGATGCGCTGATCGAGACCTTTGAGTCGCTGCCACGTGGCCGCAGACGCGATCCGGATTCGGTCGCCGAGGCACTGCGTCGCGCGGTCCGTGCGGCAGTCGCCGAACGTTGGGGCAAGAAGCCAATGTGCCATGTGCACGTTTTGGCCGTATGATGCGGGCAAGCGAGGACAAACATGATAGGTCGTCTCAATCACGTAGCCATCGCGGTACATGATATTGCCAAGGCCTCCAAGGTGTACCGGGACAGCCTGGGCGCCGATGTTTCGGCGAAGGTACCGCAGCCCGAACATGGCGTCTCCACGGTATTCATCACGTTGCCGAATACCAAAATTGAATTGCTGGAACCGTTAGGGGAGAGTTCGCCGATAAGCAAATTCCTGCAGAGGAATCCCGACGGGGGTATTCATCACGTCTGTTATGAAGTGCCCGACATCCGCGTCGCGCGCGACAGACTCAAGGCGCAGGGCGCGCGCGTTCTCGGCGATGGCGAGCCGAAAATCGGGGCCCACGGCAAACCGGTCTTGTTTCTGCATCCGAAGGATTTTTGCGGCACGCTTGTTGAACTAGAACAGGCGTGAAGTTGCGAGCCACATCGTGAGCAACAGCACCGTCATTGCAATCTACTTCCTGATCTGGTGGGTGACGCTATTTGCTGTGCTGCCATGGGGCGTGCGCAATCAGGAAGAAAGCGGCGAGGTTGTGCCGGGAACCGATCCTGGAGCGCCGGCGATCCATCGGGTCTGGGGCAAGCTTGGTTGGACCACGTTGGTCGCTACAGTGATTTTTGGAATTTTGTACTTAGCCTACACGCAAGGACTTATTCCTTACGATGTGCTAATGGCAATTTCCGGCCCATCGCGCCGTTAGAATTGTCCGCGATACAAGACAAAAAAGAGCAGGGCATGAGGCCCTGCTCGTCGCATTGATAAGTCCTTGTCCCCGGCAGTTTTTATTTTCCGGGGTGGCTGCGGTTGCCGCGCCAGGACTTGCTTACCTCCCAAGACTTGGACCGCAGGTAAGGAACCGGTGTTGCCCCCGGATCCACTGTACGGCTGGAGCGACGCTAGCCGATCGTCTGAGGGCTGTCATCAGCATTGTGACATCAGCGCTCAATAACGATCGGGGCATCAAGCGGAATCGCGTCGCCTTTGTCCGGGCTAACAATCACTCGCACTGTCCATATGCCTGGTTCCACAAGGATAATACCGTTAACTCGCCAGGACCCGTCGCTCTGTTCAATTGCACTCTGTTCAATCCTGCGACTGCCCGAAGTTGGCGGCTCAAGTGTCAGCCGGACTTCCTTTGCCGGGAAACGGGAGAAGTCTTCGCGCAACACGCGTATCGCAACATCTGTCATTCCTGCGCGACCAGGGTCGATAGTCACCTCGGCCATAGCCTGGGACGCATGGATATGCACGAAGGCCGCCTCAGGCGGGACATCCGCCGGTGCCGTATGGACATGCGCGGCCGGCGGTAGAGTCCCCAGCATCCCAACGAACATCAGGACGATTAAACCGAGGCCGATTTCCGTGAAGCCATTGCGCTGGAGCGCGCGCAGTGCGGCGGGCTCGGGAAGTCGCGGCGTAAGATAGAAACGGTTCACCGAGGCAATGGCAACCATGGCGGCGAAGAGTCCGATCTTGAGCCCCACCAGCCGCCCATAATCGCTGGTTACCAGATCGCGAGGGCCGCTCAGCAGATACCAGCTGTTGGTGAGACCACTAGCCAGCAGAATGCCGACGCTGAGGATGCCAAGTACGGAAAAGCGGTGTGTCGCTTGAACCGCAAAATTTTTCCAAGGCGTGCTGCCCGTGCGCCGCGCCTGCCAAAGCACTAAAACAAATGCTGGCAAGCCACCAAGCCATGTGGCGGCCGCAAGCAGGTGCATCATGTCTGAGCCGAGATGGATGTTTCCGGTCATACCCGGCGTCGCGCCGGCATGGCCGACCAGGGCCGGCAGGGCCACAAAGGCCGCTGCTACGGCAATCTGCACACTCTGCGTCGCGGGAACCAATACCAACAGAGCGAGCAACGCCGCGAGGGCAAATCGTACGCACCACACCACGCCGAAGCGTGTGTCGACGAGGATCGGCCAGGCACCACCATGGAGGCAGACATCGGCGATGGATGCACCGAGGATGTCGGACGCCAGCAAGACCAGCCAGGCCGCGCCCGACAGGACCGCCACCGCAAGTGCGAGCCAGATCACCACAGTCAACCGCCCGCGCAAGACGATGACATCCGTCGGCATCTTCGCGCCGCCGGCGTGTAGTGCAATCAGTCCGATGAAAGAGACTGTGCCGGACGCCAGCAGCGTCGCGGCAAAGTGGAGTCCGCGTACCAGCGTCAGAGGATCAAGCACACGCAAAACCTTGGTTCAAGCCGGAGAATGAAATCACATCTTGTGATCTGGGCTCATTGCATGGGCTTCTGCATGCCGGGCATCGCGTGATCCATATGACCGGAATCTACGCCCGATGCTCCGACTCCTTGCACGTCGAGGGTGACGTCGACGTTTCCGGCCTTCTCGAAATTCAGCGTCACTGGAATCTTGTCACCTTTCTTTAGCGGTGCCTTCAGGCCCATCAGCATCAGATGATAGCCGCCCGGAGCGAGCATGACTGTTTGCCCGGGTGGGATGGACAGTCCGCCACTCACAGGGCGCATTGTCATGACGTTATTTTTCATTGCCATCTCATGCACCTCGATCTTGGCCGCTGCCGGGCTCGACCCACTGAGGAGCTTTTCCGGGCCCGTTCCTTTGTTTTCGATGGTGATATATCCGCCGCCGACCTGGGCCCCACCGGGCGTAGCGCGAGCCCAGGCATGCCCGAGCACGAGATCGCCGGCCTTGACATCCTGGGCCGATGCGGCTCCGCCACAAAGGGATGCAAGCGCAAGCACGCACGCAGACAATCTAAGCAACGACGTAAATCGCATGACGAGACTCCTTGTATTGTCGCCCCCACACAATGGACGGCACCTGCCCCATCCCGGCTGGGTATGCACGCGCAGGCTGGCTAACGCGCAACGCTAAAATTAAAGTCGCCTTGCGTGCGATGGGTGTCCACCGACAGTACCCGCCACATCACCTTGTAGTTGCCCGGCGGCAGAGCTTTAAGCGACACGCGAAGTTGCGTGCGGTCACCGCCGACGGTGGCTTTGCCAGCTGTCATGTTTGCGCCCTGTTCGTTACGCACCTCGATCGAGCTGAACGCCGGCTCGAGCTTTTGCGTGAACCAGAGCACCATTTCCTTTGGCGCCGAATTTACCGTGCTGCCGACCCTCGGCGAGGCATGATCAAGAAAGGCGTGAGCTTGCGCCAATGTCGGGGTGACGCAAAGCACGGCGATGAAAGCGAGAACGTTTCTATACATGATTATTATCGACCGAACATCGGCCTCCCTGATGAGGCAATGCCGCTTCCGAAAATCGGCCGCCCAATGGTGGTTGGAAAGATATCGTCGAGGTACAGGTGCAGCTGCCCGATGATGCCAACGCTGGTGCCACTTTGACGATTGACCGGAATCATGGCCTCGACTGCGACCTGGAACGTGTTGCCGATATAGATGATCCCGGGATTGATTGTTCCGGTTGTCACAGTCCCGGAAGTTGTTGTATTCGACACCGGCGTTTGCATCGAAGCCTCAACGATCGGGATAAGGTGGTTGAAGAAGTCGGGCAACCCGAGGTCGACGACGTTGGATTTCAGATAGGGCATGCTGTACTGAAGCGTAGCGCCCCAATTGAACACGCGCGCATTGAATTCCGTATCGATGCTCTGTTCTCCGGTATCGGGATCGATCGTTGCGGTGGTTGTTTTCGATACGCCCGGAATCGAGTAGCCGAATTGCCCGGTGATTGCGAAAGGTCGCGCCCAATTCATGCTGGTGGCAGATCACCAAAACCTTTGCCGAAATAAACCGTCGGCGTGTAAGCCGTAAAACGTTCGGCGCCGACGCCTTGCGCGCCGCTGCCGCCCCATTCGATCTCCAGCCCGACCGACATCACAAATTCATGTTCGGGGTTTTTGAACAGACGATATTTGAACGTCGTTTCTAGATTTTGGAATCCTTGGGCGCCGGTCATATTGGGTCCGCCCGGCGCGTAAAGCCGTGACCAGGTCGGCGCGAAGGACACGGCAAAATCCTCGGTGATGCGTTTCGAGAACTCTCCTGAGACATCGAGCTGTTTAAAAGATGGGTCGTCTCCGGTCTTCGACATCGAAATGGTCGGTATTGACAGTTCGTCGTTGACCCCGGGGTCGTCGATGGCCAGCGTTGCCGGAAAGAACCGATTACCGACGATTTCGTGCGCGTCCGCCGGCGCGAGCGCGACGAGCGCAAGCGAGCCGGCGCAAAGCGCCGTGCGCAAATCACGAGTGGGCATGGAAGAAACTCCGTATTCGCAGTAACAGCAATGGTTGCAGGCCGGTGGACGGCCATTACGTCATGCGAAAGACGGAGGACCGCGAGCGCGATGCGGACTTGCGCCAAGCCCGTCACGAAATGTGATTTTGACGGGATAAAGAACCGGCAGGTTTTCGGCGGGTGTGCGTTGACTCAAAACGCCGGCATCGGGCGCGGCGAGGGACGCTGCGCCGTTGCAGAGATTGCAGTGATCGCAAGCACGGCCGGGGTCGGACACTGGCGCCGAGCGGTCGGCTGGCGAGGCGTCCGACACACTGCTGTGACAGATTACCGAGAATGCGTCGGCCGAAGATCCGGCAGCGAGCGGAGCTATACCCCAGAGAATCGTGTGCAAGGCGATCGCGTAGATCGCCGTCCACCCCGACACTCGCCGAAACAGAGCCCGCATATCACAGCTCGCCATTCGACGCTCAGTTAGCACGATAAGGTGTGTTCACCGATGTGCCGACGGCATTGTGTTACCCTCTTGCGTTCGAAAGCAAGAGGGAATCCGGATGAGCGCCTATCAGGGCGCGGCGATATGCCAGACGTTATTGAAGCCATCGCCGGTTACGTCACCTGGCTTGGTGTCTTTGGCCCATGCATAAAGTGGCTTGCCCTTGTACGCCCATTGTTTCCCGCCATCGTCGCGGGTGATTATCGACCAATTACCCGACGCCTTCGCATCTGCTGCGGCCATCAATGGCGGCCAGTTCGTGGCGCATGGGCCGTTGCAGGCGGATTTTCCATTCGCGTCCTTGTCAAATATATAGAGCGTCATGCCCTTGCCATCGACCAGCGCTTTGCCCTTTGAAGTGTCGGCCGTTTTCGCGGGTGCCATTTGGGCCAAGGCGGTTCCCGCCAGCAGAAGGAACGCAATCGTGCTTACGCCAAACCTAATCATAATTGTCTCCCGTTTTTGTTTGAGTCGGACAATCCAATAACCCGCCCTGTCGCGATTTATTCCTGCGGTGCGCACGTCCGCCGCCGTTGAACGCTTGTCATGAGCGGTCTTATGTTTTATGGGCCGCGCCTCTTGTTTTTCACAGCCGATCCGCTTTCATTCGCTTGGCCAGCACCGAATCTAGGTCTCCATGCGCCTTTCTCGTTATTTTCTCCCGATCCTGCGTGAAACGCCGAAAGAGGCTGAGATCGTCTCTCACCGGCTGATGCTGCGTGCCGGCATGATGCGACAGGAGGCCGCGGGCATCTACGCGTTCCTGCCGCTTGGATTTCGCGTGTTGCAGAAGATTTGCCAGATTGTACGCGAAGAACAAAACCGATCGGGAGCGGTCGAACTCCTGATGCCGACGATCCAGTCGGCCGAGCTCTGGCGCGAGAGCGGGCGTTACGAAGCTTACGGCAAGGAAATGCTGCGCATCAGCGATCGCCACAAGCGCGAGATGCTCTACGGTCCGACAAACGAGGAAATGATCACCGAAATCTTCCGTGCGTATATACGTTCGTACAAGGACGTGCCGCTAAATCTCTATCACATCCAATGGAAATTCCGCGATGAAGTGCGGCCGCGTTTCGGCCTCATGCGCGGCCGCGAATTCTTGATGAAGGATGCGTACTCCTTCGATCTCGATCAGGCGGGAGCGACGCATTCGTATAACAAGATGTTCGTCGCCTATCTCCGGACTTTTGCGCGCATGGGATTGAAGTCGATTCCAATGCGTGCCGAGTCAGGGCCGATCGGCGGAAATCTCTCGCACGAGTTCATCATCTTGGCGCAGACCGGTGAATCGGAGGTCTTTTGTCACAAGGATTATCTTGACATGGGCGTGCCCGGCCCCGACGCGAACTTCGATGACGTCGCGGGTCTCCAGCGTATCGTCGATAAATGGACATCGCAGTACGCCGCGACCTCAGAGATGCACGACGCGGCTGCCTTTGCGAAAGTCCCCGCCGATCGGCAGGTATCGGCACGAGGCATCGAGGTGGGTCACATCTTCTACTTTGGCACCAAATATTCCGAACCGATGAGAGCCATGGTTGCGACCGATGACGGCAAGGAAGTGCCGGTTCATATGGGCTCTTACGGAATAGGCCCGAGCCGTCTGGTTGCCGCCATTATCGAGGCCTCCCATGACGACGCCGGTATCATTTGGCCGGAGCCAGTAGCGCCATTTAAGGTGGCGATTTTGAACCTGAAGCAGGGCTCGTCGGACACCGATTCTGCCTGCGAGCAGCTTTACCGCGACCTCGTCGCGAAGGGAATTGAGGTGCTTTACCATGACCTTGACGAGCGTCCGGGTGCCAAATTCGCCACTGCTGACTTGATCGGGATTCCCTATCAGGTGCTCGTAGGCCCACGCGGCCTGGCCGAGGGCAAGTTCGAGGTAAAAAAGCGCGCCGATGGCAGCCGGGAAAACCTTAGTCCGGGCGCTGCGCTGGACCTGCTATCACGCTGACGGTCCCTCTCCAGAATCCTGTGTGTTGCCAAGGACTTTGCTCTCGCGCCTTCGGCACGAATCCGCCAGAATCTGTATGAACAGTCGAGCGCGGGACCAATCTTTAATGACCGAGCCCAACGGGACGCGGCCCTTTTCCCCGTTCGAATGGATGCTGTCGTTGCGCTATCTGCGCGCGCGGCGCAAGGAAGGATTCATCTCGGTGATCGCCGGGTTTTCCTTTCTTGGCATCATGTTGGGCGTTGCGACGCTCATCATCGTCATGGCCGTGATGAACGGCTTCCGCAAAGAGCTGCTCGACAAGATTCTCGGCCTCAACGGTCATCTCCTTATTCAGCCCCTCGAAAAGCCCCTCACGGATTGGGAAGAGGTTGCTGCCCGCGTCGCCGGTGTTCAAGGGATCCGCCTTGCAGCACCGATTGTCGAGGGACAGGCACTCGCGTCGTCACCATTCAACGCGGGCGGGGTGTTGATACGCGGGATACGGCTGATGGATTTGGAAAAGCTTCCGTCCGTCGCAAACAATATCAAGCAAGGCTCGCTCAAGGGATTCGACGACGAGCAGGGCGTTGCAATCGGACGAAGACTCGCCGACCAGCTTTCGTTGCGTTCAGGCGACAACATAACGCTGGTTGCTCCGCGTGGCGCGGTGACGCCGATGGGCACGACTCCGCGCATCAAGGTTTACAAGATCGCGGCGGTCTTCGAGATCGGCATGTCGGAATATGACAACGCGATGGTGTTCATGCCGCTCAAGGAGGCGCAGGCCTATTTCAATCGGGCCGGAGACGTCACCGCAATTGAGATCTACACGGACAATCCGGATCGCGTGGATCGTTATCGCAAGGCCGTGCAGGACGCGGCGCAGCGGCCGATTTTCATGATCGACTGGCGCCAGCGCAACGCGACGTTCTTCAATGCGTTGCAGGTTGAGCGCAATGTGATGTTCCTGATTTTGACGCTCATTGTTCTCGTTGCGGCCCTGAATATCGTATCCGGCCTGATTATGCTGGTGAAAGACAAGGGTCAGGATATCGCGATATTGCGCACCATGGGCGCGACGCAGGGTGCGATCATGCGCGTATTCCTGATCACCGGGGCTTCCATCGGTGTTGTCGGCACCATTGTTGGCTTTATGCTTGGCGTTATCATTTGCCTCAACATCGAAAGCATCCGCCAATTCCTCTCATGGCTTACCAATACCGAACTGTTTTCACCCGAGCTCTATTTTCTGTCGCATCTTCCGGCCGATATGGATTCGGGCGAGACGACAGCGGTCGTGGTGATGGCGCTGGTGCTTTCGCTTCTTGCCACCCTCTATCCGTCATGGCGGGCGGCGCGCCTCGATCCGGTGGAGGCGTTGCGCTATGAGTGAAGCGTATACTCTCGCCAGGGTGGAAATGGTCCAGCAGCAGCAACAACCGCCGCAAGCGCGGCAGGACGAGGACGTTCCGATCCTGTTCTTGCACGACATAGAACGTCATTACCGGCAGGGCGACGAGACCCTACACGTTCTGAGCGGCATCGAGCTGGCACTCTGGCCCGGACAGTCGGTTGCGCTGGTCGCGCCATCCGGGGCCGGCAAGTCGACGCTGCTGCATATTGCCGGACTTCTTGAGCATCCCGATCACGGGGACGTCTACATCGAGGGCCGTTCGACCGCGATCCTGCCCGATCACGAGCGTACGCGCATTCGCCGCAACGAGATCGGCTTCGTCTACCAGTCACACCATTTGTTGCCGGAGTTCTCGGCGCTCGAAAACGTGTTGCTACCGCAGATGATCCGCGGGCTAAAGCGGACCGAAGCTCGGGCCCGGGCCGTTGAGCTTCTTGAGTATCTGGGGCTGGGCAGGCGGCTCAACCACAGGCCGTCGGAGCTGTCAGGCGGCGAACAGCAGAGGGTGGCGATCGCTCGCGCAGTTTCCAATGCCCCGCGCGTGCTTCTGGCGGACGAGCCGACCGGAAATCTCGACCTGCATACGGCTGAGCATGTCTTCCGCGCGCTGTCCCAGCTGGTGAAGGCCTCTGGCCTTGCTGCCATCATTGCGACGCACAACATGGATCTTGCGGCTCGCATGGACCGGCGCGTGACATTGCGGGATGGGAAGATCATCGAGATGGCTTGAACCAAATCCGTCCTCTAGATATTCGCCTAACATATTGATTTCATATGAATAATGCGAACATGTAACCCCCTTGACTCAGGAACAAACAAAGAACTATGTTCTCTTTCTGTTCGGGGAGAGAGGCCTATGTTCAAAGTTGTGATCCAGGAAGCTGCGGCGCTGGCGTCGCTGTCGTTGTTTATCGGGATGATCGCGATCTGGACCCAGGTGTTAAGCAATCTCTGAGGTTGCGTCATTCCAGGCGCTGGCCTTCATTCGCGCCTAAGAATGACGGTCGGAACCCCGTTTCAGGATGACGGGGAAAGGTCGGAGGCATTGTCAGCGAGCGGTGGACAGGCCGGGCCGCTGTCCCCACTCTGGGGGTGACAAGGAATCACCCATGGCCGACCTCGACTTCGTGCACTTGCACGTGCACTCGTCCTATTCGCTGTTGGAAGGCGCGCTCACGATCGCGCGTCTCGCCGAATTGGCGAAAGCCGACCGTCAGCCGGCGTTGGCGCTTACCGATACCGACAACATGTTCGGGGCGCTCGAATTCTCCGAGAAGCTCGCGGGCTACGGCATTCAGCCCATCATTGGTTGTGCTCTTGCCCTGGACTTTGGGGACTCCGACCATGGGCCGCGCAACGGTAGCAGCCAGTCCGAGCGCGCGCGTATTGTGCTGCTGGCGGCGCACGTTGACGGCTACCGCAACCTGATGCGGCTCAACTCGCGCGCTTTTCTCGATACGCCAACGAATGAACCGCCGCGCCTCAAGCTCGAGTGGTTGGAGGGACAAACTGCCGGGATCATTGCGCTCACCGGCGGTCCTGGTGGTCCGCTCGATGCGGCGATCGCCGCCGGGCAAAATCATCTCGCCACCACTCGTCTCGACGCGTTGCTCAAGCTGTTTGGCGACCGATTTTATCTCGAATTGCAGCGCCACGGCACGCCAGCTGAACGGCGCGTTGAACCGGTGTTGATCGATCTTGCTTACAGCAAGAGCGTGCCGCTGGTTGCGACCAACGAGCCTTACTTCGCGACGGCCCAAGACTACGAAGCGCACGATGCGCTGATCTGCATAGCCGAAGCGCGCCTTTTGGCCGAGAGCGACCGCCGTCAACTTACGTCCGAGCACCGATTCAAGAGCCGGGCTGAAATGGTCGAGTTATTCCGCGATCTGCCGGAAGCGCTGACGCACACCGTCGAGATCGCGCAGCGCTGCGCATTCCGCCCGCGAACGCACCAACCCATTCTTCCTCGCTTCTCAACGGCCGATAACGGCAAGACGCTCGATGAGGCAAGCGAACTACGCAAACGCGCAGAGGAGGGCCTGGAGCTGCGCCTCGAAACCGCCGGCGTTGCTCCCGGTCACACTGTCGACGAATACCGTGAAAGGCTGGATTTCGAACTCGGTGTGATCGCCGGGATGAATTATCCAGGCTATTTCCTGATTGTTTCCGACTTCATCCAATGGGCGAAGAAGCAAGGCATCCCCGTTGGCCCCGGACGCGGTTCGGGCGCCGGCTCGCTCGTGTCCTATGCGCTCACGATCACCGACCTCGACCCCATCCGCTTTGGGCTGCTTTTCGAGCGTTTTCTTAATCCAGAGCGCGTGTCGATGCCTGACTTCGATATCGATTTCTGCCAGGACCGGCGCGATGAGGTCATCCGCTATGTGCAAGAGCGCTACGGCCGCGATCAGGTCGCGCAGATCATAACGTTCGGCACGCTGCAGGCGCGCGGCGTGTTGCGCGATGTCGGCCGCGTTTTGCAGATGCCGTACGGCCAAGTCGACAAACTATGCAAATTGGTCCCGCAGAACCCCGCTGCCCCGGTTTCGCTCAAGCAGGCGATTGAAGGCGAGCCGCGACTGCAAGCAGAGCGCGACGGCGACGCGGTGGTCAAACGGGCGTTTGACATCGCGCAAAAACTTGAAGGTTTAAACCGTCATGCGTCGACTCATGCAGCCGGCATTGTGATCGGTGACCGGCCGTTATCCGAGTTGGTGCCGCTCTATCGCGATCCGAAATCGGATATGCCGGTCACCCAGTTCAATATGAAATGGGTAGAGCAGGCGGGGCTGGTGAAATTTGATTTCCTCGGTCTCAAGACGCTCACGGTACTGCAAACTGCGGTCGCGTTGGTGAAGCGGCGTGGCATCGACGTAGATCTTGCTGCGATTCCGCTCGACGACAAAAACACGTACGACCTTTTGGCCCGCGCGGAAGCTGTTGGCATCTTCCAGCTGGAAAGTGCGGGCATGCGTCGGGCATTGCTCGACATGCGGCCCGACCGTTTCGAAGACATCATCGCCCTTGTTGCGCTTTACCGACCGGGCCCAATGGCGAATATCCCGACGTATTGTGCGCGCAAGCATGGCTTGGAAAATCCGGATTATATTCATCCCAAGCTTGAACCGATCCTGCGAGAGACTTTCGGCGTCATCATCTATCAGGAACAGGTGATGCAGGCCGCCCAGATTCTTGCCGGCTTTACCCTTGGTCAGGCTGACCTGTTGCGCCGGGCGATGGGCAAAAAGATCAGAAAGGAAATGCAGGCGCAGCGGAACGACTTTGTATCAGGCTGTGTCGAGCGTGGCGTTGAGCGCCATCAGGCCGATGCGATCTTTGATCTACTCGAGCGCTTTGCGGAATACGGTTTCAACAAGAGCCACGCCGCTGCCTATGCATTGGTCGCCTATCAAACCGCTTACATGAAAGCGAATTTTCCGGTCGAGTTTCTGGCCGCGACCATGACGCTTGATATGGGCAACACCGATAAGCTGGCCGAATTCCGCGCCGAAGCCGAGCGGCTTGGCATCAGCGTTGACCCGCCATCGGTGAACCGTTCTGGGATCGATTTCGACGTCGACGGCAATACGATTATCTATGCGCTTGCCGCACTCAAAGGCGTCGGTAAGCAGGCGGTTGAAACAATTGTAGCCGCTCGCGGAACCCGCGTTTTTGCCGATCTCGCCGATTTCGCCGCGCGCGTAAACCCGCGCGCTATCAATAAGCGCGTGCTGGAGAGCCTCGTCGCCGCCGGCGCGTTCGACATTTTTGAGAAAAATCGTGCCCGCATCTTCGCTGCGGTGGATGCAGTTCTCGCCCGCGCCCAACGCGCGCATGACACTGCCGCGGTAGGCCAAAGTGAGTTGTTCGGAGGTGGGGCCACACGCGAGCAAATAGCATTGCCGCAAATCGAGCCCTGGCTGCCGGCCGACCGATTGCGCCGGGAATACGAAGCGGCGGGGTTTTTCCTGTCAGGCCACCCGCTGGACGATTACGCTGCGGTGCTCAAGAAACTGCGCGTGCAGCCTTGGGCGGAATTTGCACGCGCGGTGAAGGCTGGTGCAACAGCGGGTCGCGTTGCGGCAACCGTCGTGTCGCGCATCGAGCGTCGCACGCGCACAGGCAGCAAGATGGGTATCATCGGTCTGTCGGATCCTAGCGGCCATTTCGAGGCCGTCATCTTCTCTGAAGGTCTAGCCGAACACCGCGATCTTCTCGAACCGGGCAATGCGGTGCTGCTGTTTCTTTCGGCGGAAGTGCAGGGCGACGAAGTGCGTGCCCGCATCCAATCGGTCGAGCCGCTCGATAATGCGGCTGCTAACTTGCAAAAAGGCTTGCGCGTGTTCCTGCGTGACGGCGCACCGCTTGAGGCCGTCGCCAAGCGACTGGAGCCTGCGACACGCGCGACCCATGCAAATGGCGACGGCCAAGTCAGCGTCGTGCTGCTGCTTAAGCGTGGCACCGAGGTCGAGGTGAAACTGCCCGGTCGTTTCAAGGTATCGCCGCAGATCGCAGGCGCCATCAAGGCTGTGCCGGGCGTGGTGCAGGTCGAGGCGCTTTAGTTCAGCTAAAAGCGCTGATGGCCGTTTCTCGCCTTGTGCCAAGCATGCCAATGGCACACGTGTTACCATTTGTGTGCAAGATCTCAGGTTTGCGCGTCATGCCCAAGCAGTGTCTGTCACGCCGCGACATTTTGAAAGGCGCTGCGGCGCTCCCGCTTGTCTATGCAACGCCGGTCTGCGCGGCGCCACCGCCGGCGGAAGCAATCACGCCGGCACTCATCGCCGCGGCGGCGAAGGAAGGGCAGGTTACCTGGTATACGTCGGCCGATCTCCAGCTCGCGGAGAAAGTCGGGAAGGCCTTCGAGCAGAAATTTCCTGCTATCCACGCGCGCGTGGAACGTGCCGGCGGAGAACGCATCTTTTCGCGCGTAGCACAGGAATATGCCGCGGGCATTCACGTGCCAGACGCCGTGAGCACAGGTGACGCCGCTCAATTCATAACTTGGAAGCGGCAGGGCCTGCTTGCGCCTTATCTTCCGGAGGACGTAGTCAGACACATTCCGTCTGAACATCGCGACCCCGACGGTCTCTATGCCACCGTTCGATCGTCACTCTGCGTTATCGCCTACAATACCGAATTGGTGAAGCGCGAAGACGCTCCGAGGAGCTTCGCCGATCTGCTCGATCCGAAATGGAAAGGCAAAATTGTCAAGGCGCACCCAAGCTATAGTGGCACCATCATGACATCGACTTATCAGATGGTGCGCGAGCTTGGCTGGCCCTACTTGGAGAAGCTCGCCCAACAGCAAGTGCTGCAGATTCAGTCCGCGACCGATACGCCAAAGAAGATCGTACTCGGTGAGCGTCCGGTCATGGCTGATGGTAACGAGTCGAACGTCCTGTTGCTCAAGGAGGCGGGCAAACCGATCGAGGTGGTCTATGCGACCGAAGGTTCACCTTCGATCGTGCAGCCGTCGGCAGTGTTTGCCGCCGCGCCGCACCCGAACGCCGCGCGGCTGTTCCAGAACTATCTGTTCACAGTCGAAGCACAGGAACTGTTTGTCAATTTGGGCGGCTTGCGCTCGCTGCATTCCCAGGTGAAGGACAAGCCGGGCCGGGTCGCATTGTCGGCGATCAAGGTGTGGAAGGACGATCCATCTGCGGTCGAGACACAAGGTGAGGAGCTCAAGCGGCGCTACTCGCAGATCTTTCGCGTATAAACGCGTCATGCGCGCCGCGCTGACAGCTAACCTTCTGGTCTGGCTTGCATTCTGAGATTCGCACCTATATAAGGCCCGACATCACTCACGCGGACGTATGGCTTTAGGCCCCGACAATGGGTCAGAAAGGCCGTCCGGTGCCCCCGAAAGGGCTCACAACCGTCCGCGGCGGATCAACCGGAGAAAATTATGGCGCTTCCTGACTTCTCAATGCGTCAGCTGTTGGAAGCTGGCGTGCACTTCGGCCACCAGGCCCACCGTTGGAATCCGAAGATGGGATCGTACATCTTCGGGACTCGCAACAACATCCACATCGTTGATCTCGCCCAGACCGTGCCGATGCTGCATCGCGCGTTGCAAGCGGTGAGCGACACCGTCGCGAAAGGCGGCCGTATCCTGTTCGTTGGCACTAAAAGGCAAGCTCAGGACTCGATTGCCGACGCTGCCAAGCGTAGCGCGCAGTATTACGTGAATTCCCGCTGGCTGGGCGGCACGCTGACCAACTGGAAGACCATTTCGGCTTCGATTGCGCGGCTGCGCAAGCTCGACGAGATGGTCAATTCCGGGGAGGCGGCGGGTTACACCAAGAAAGAGCGGCTTACCATGCAGCGGGAGCGCGACAAGCTGGACCGTTCGCTCGGGGGCATCAAGGACATGGGTGGCGTACCAGACCTCCTATTCGTGATCGACACCAACAAGGAGGACATCGCGATCAAGGAAGCGCAGCGGCTCAACATTCCGGTTGCCGCCGTCGTTGACACCAATTGCGATCCTGCCGGCATCACGTATGTCGTACCCGGCAATGACGATGCCAGTCGCGCGGTATCACTTTACTGCGATCTTGTCGCCAAGGCGGCGATCGACGGAATTTCGCGGGCGCAAGGCGAAATGGGCGTCGACACCGGCGCTGCCGAAAAACCGATTATCGCGGAACAGATACCGACGGCGCCGGCGGCTAGCCTCGGGTTCGAGCCACTGCCCGGTCCGCGCGGTGTTGCGGACGATCTCAAGAAGCTTCCGGGGGTGTCGCCGGCAATCGAGAAGCAGCTCAACGACCTCGGCATATTCCACTACTCACAGATTGCTGAGTTCAATGAAAAGGCGGCCCACAATGTCGGCGAGGAAGTCGGCTTGCCCGGGCGCGTCGACGGCTGGATCGCCAAGGCGAAGGAAATAACGGCGGAGTGATGTCTTTGATTTTCGTTGATGCGCCGCCGGTCGCGGCACGCGGAACGGATGAAGGATAGAGTTCGATGGCAAATATCAGTGCCCAGATGGTCAAGGAGCTGCGCGAGTCGACCGGGGCGGGCATGATGGACTGCAAAGCCGCTCTGAGCGAGACCAACGGCGACATGACGGCGGCGCAGGACTGGTTGCGCAAGAAAGGTTTGTCCAAAGCCGCCAAGAAAGCCGGCCGGGTTGCCGCCGAAGGACTTATCGGCGTTCAGGTGAAAGGCACAAAAGGCGTCGTCGTCGAGGTCAATTCGGAAACCGATTTCGTGGCGCGTAACGATCTTTTCCAGGGTCTGGTAAAGATGATCGCTGATGTCGCACTGTCGGCCGGCACCGACGTCGAGAAAATCAACGCCGCGAAAGCCGGCAGCATCACGGTGTCGGAGTCGATCTCCGATACGATCGCCAAGATCGGCGAGAATATGACGTTGCGGCGCGCTGGCATGCTTTCGGTCGCGAAGGGAGCGATCGGTTCTTACGTGCACAACTCGGTCATCGATGGCTTGGGTAAAATCGGCGTGATTGTTGCGCTCGAATCGCCGGGCAAATCCGATGAACTGACCGCCATCGGCCGTCAGGTAGCTATGCACGTGGCCTCGGCCAATCCATTGGCGCTTGATGCAGCTGCACTCGATCGGGCGGTTGTGGAGCGCGAGAAGAATGTCCTGGCGGACAAGTTCAAGCAGCAGGGCAAACCGGCTAACGTGATCGAGAAAATCGTCGAGTCGGGTCTGAAGACCTTCTACAAGGAAGTCTGCTTGCTGGAACAGCCATTCATATTCGACGACAAAAAGAGCGTCTCGCAAGCGCTGAAGGAAGCCGAAGGCAAGGCGGGTGGGCCGATTAAGGTCACCGGCTTCGTTCGTTTTGCGCTCGGTGAGGGCATCGAAAAGCAGGAAACCGATTTCGCCGCCGAGGTCGCGGCCGCCGCCGGTCAGACTTGATCGAACGTTGGCCCTTCGCTCCCGGCATGCCATGAAGGATCGCAACGTATGAGTGATCCGCTCTATCGTCGCGTCATCGTCAAATTATCCGGCGAAGCTCTGTCGGCTGCGAACGGTTTCGGTATTGATCAGGCGACGGTTGAGCGTCTAGCTGGTGACCTAGCGGCTGCGGCCAGACTTGGCACGGAGCTCGGCGTCGTCGTTGGCGGCGGCAATATTTTCCGCGGGGTCGAGGTGTCCGAGCGCGGAGTGCCGCGGCCCGTCGGCGACACCATGGGCATGCTCGCGACTGTTATGAATTGCCTGGTACTTGAAGCGGCAATCGAGCGCGCCGGGTGCGAGGCGCGCACGTTGTCGGCGCTTGCCATGACGGCGGTGTGCGAGACGTACAATCGCAAGCGAGCAATGAAAAATCTCGGCAAAGGTCGTGTGGTCTTGCTCGCCGCGGGAACAGGCAATCCATTCTTTACGACCGATACTACTGCGGTTCTGCGCGCGGCAGAGCTTGAGGCTCAGGCTGTACTCAAGGCGACAAATGTCGATGGTGTCTATACCGCTGATCCGAAAAAGGATCCGAAAGCGAAACGTTACGACAGACTCAGCCATCAGGAGGCGTTAGAGAAGGATCTCCGAGTAATGGACGGTGCTGCCTTCGCGCTTGCTCGAGAAAACCGGATGCCTATCATTGTGTTCTCGATCGCGGAGAAGAACGCCATCGAAACCGTATTGCGCGGCAAAGGTCGCTCAACCGTTGTCGGCTAATCCGGTGCGATAAACGCGCCGCCCGATCGAGGCGCGGCGTTGAAGGGATTGCCATGGCAAACGCAACACACGACATTAACGAGATAAAGCGGCGCATGCAGGGCGCAAGCAGCGTATTGAAGACAGAGTTGTCGGGACTGCGCACAGGCCGTGCATCCGCCCATTTGCTCGATCCGGTAATGGTCGATGCTTATGGCGCACAGATGCCGCTCAATCAGGTTGCGACCGTCAGTGTGCCGGAATCTCGGTTAATTTCAGTCAATGTGTGGGATCGCTCGCTGGTTCATCCGGTCGAAAAAGCCATCATAAATTCCAACCTCGGCCTTTCGCCTGCGACGGAAGGGCAAACTATTCGCCTTCGGATCCCGGAGCTCAATGAGGAGCGACGCAGGGAATTGGTAAAGGTCGCGCACAAATACGCTGAAACGGCGCGCGTTGCTGTGCGCCATGTCCGGCGCGACGCCATGGACGTCATCAAGAAGCTTGAGAAAGATCACAAGATCAGCAAGGACGATCATGATCGCTTTTCCGGCGACATTCAGAAAGCGACCGATGCCGGCATAGCAGAAATCGATCACATGCTGGCTGCAAAGGAAAAGGAGATCCTCACGGTCTGAGGTCGCGCTCCATGCCCGAGACCGAAATTACTCAGAATGTCGCGTCGGCATTCGATGTGCCGCGTCATGTCGCCATCATCATGGACGGCAACGGCCGCTGGGCGGCGGCGCGTGGACTGCCGCGTGCTGAAGGGCACAGGCGTGGAGTGGAGGCGCTTAGGCGAACGGTTCGCGCAGCCGGAGAAATTGGCATCAAGATCCTTACCATTTTCTCCTTCAGCGCTGAGAACTGGTCGCGACCGGCGAGCGAAATCGGCGAACTTATGGGACTGCTTCGCCGCTTCGTACGTAACGACCTTGCTGAATTGCATAAAAGCAACGTGCGTGTGCGCGTGATCGGGGAGCGCGCGGGGCTTGAGCCCGACATCGGACGGTTATTGGTAGAGGCCGAAGAACTCACCAAACACAATGACGGCCTGACGTTGGTGGTCGCTTTTAATTATGGCGCACGGCAGGAGATTGTCCGCGCGGCTGCGCGGATAGCCGCGGCTGTGAAGCAGGGCGATCTCGATATCAGCGGCATCGGCATGGAGACGTTCGCGCGATTTCTGGATGCGCCGGATATTCCCGATCCTGATCTGATCATCCGCACCAGCGGCGAGCAGCGCCTGTCAAATTTTCTGCTTTGGCAGGCGGCGTACAGTGAACTGGTTTTCGTGCCGACCTTTTGGCCCGATTTCGATCGTGCCGCCCTCGAATCCGCGATCCGTGAGTACCAGCAACGCGAGCGGCGTTTCGGCGGTCTCGTCGCGCAGACTGGATCCTGAATCCCGTGGTCGGCGTGGACCCTGTTTCCGGTTCAGACGACGCCGGTAAGCCGCTGTCGTCTAGCAACCTCGCGCTTCGCGTTATCTCAGCGGTTGTATTGGCGCCGCTGGCGATGCTCGCCGCCTATCTCGGAGATTGGCCATTCTCATTGTTCTGGTGCGCGGCCGCGTTGGCGGTACTGTGGGAGTGGATCACGATGGTCGCGGGGCCCGCACACCGTTTGATGTACTCGTCGTGTGGTGGCGCTGTAGCCATTGCCGGTTTTGTCGCATGGCTCGGACGTCCGATCGCGGCCGTGCTGATGGTTGGGCTCGGAGCACTTGCGGCCGCTATTTTTGCTCCCTCCGAGCGCAGGCTCTGGGTGAGCATCGGCGTCGGGTACGCCGGGGCAATGCTGCTGGCGCCGGTGTTTCTGCGCGCGGATTCCGCCTACGGTTTTGTCGTGATCGTCCTATTGTTCGCCATTGTCTGGACGACCGATATTCTCGGTTATTTCGCGGGCCGCACTTTCGGCGGAGCAAAATTGCTGCCGGCAGTGAGTCCGAAAAAAACGTGGTCTGGCGCGGTTGCCGGCACAGTGGGGGCTATGGCCGTAGCGCCATTTGTCGCTGGGCTATTTGGATCGTTCAATGGACTGACAGTTGCCGTCATTGCAATGGCCCTCTCGGTGCTCGCGCAGTCTGGAGATTTGTTCGAATCGTGGGTAAAGCGGCAGTTCGGCGCCAAGGATTCCAGCCACCTTATTCCCGGTCACGGAGGCGTGATGGACAGGCTTGACGGCTTTTGGGCGGCAGCGGTCGCGGCCTGCCTGGTCGGGCTTTTGCGCGGTGGCTTCGATGGGCCTGGGCGCGGACTATTGCTATGGTAAGCGCATGACCGCAATCGACCTCGTTCGTCCGATTTCGAAAACTGCTGGCGATGTGCGCTCGATCACCATCCTCGGCGCCACCGGTTCAATCGGTGCAAGTACGATTGACCTCATCAAACGCGCGCCAGATCGCTATCGGGTCGAGTCAATAAGCGCACGGCGCAACGCCGCTGCGCTGGCAAAGATCGCCCGTGATGTTGGCGCGCGCCATGCCGTGGTCGCGGATCCGGGCGCGTATCGCGATCTCAAGGACGCACTTTTCGGGTCGCGCACTGAGGCGGCGGCGGGCGAAGACGCCCTGATCGACGCGGCGCAGCGCCCCGCTGATTGGGTGATGGCGGCGATCAGCGGTTCTGTCGGATTAAAACCAACGCTTGCGGCAATCGAACGCGGCGCGACCGTTGCGCTCGCTAACAAGGAATGTCTTGTTTGCGCCGGCAACCTGTTCATGCGGCGCGCGGCGACCACTGGTGCCACGGTCCTTCCGGTGGACTCCGAGCACAATGCGGTGTTTCAGGCGCTCGGCGCGGGTAACCGTGCGGACGTCAGGCGGGCAATTTTGACTGCATCCGGCGGCCCCTTCCGGACTTGGTCGATGGAGGCAATCAAAGCGGCAACGCCTGAGCAGGCGCTACGCCACCCAAACTGGTCTATGGGTCCGAAGGTTACCATCGATTCAGCGACCCTCATGAACAAGGGTCTTGAGATAATCGAGGCTCACCATCTGTTCTCGCTCAAGTCGAGCGAAATTGACGTCCTCGTGCATCCGCAATCCGTGGTGCATGGACTGGTGGAATTTCGCGACGGGTCGGTAGTGGCGCAACTCGGATCGCCCGACATGCGAATTCCGATCGCCCATTGCCTCGCTTGGCCCCGGCGCATCGACGGGCCGGCCGCGCGGCTCGACCTAGCCGCGCTGCAGAAATTGACCTTCGAGGCACCTGACCTCGATCGATTTCCTGCGCTGGCGCTTGCGCGACGTGCTTTGGAAACGGGCGGAGCCGCGACGACAATACTCAATGCGGCCGACGAAGTGGCCGTCGGCGAATTTATTGCCGGCAACATCTCCTTCCCGGGCATTGCGGCCCTGGTGGAGGCAACTCTCGACATGGCCTCGGCACGCGGGTTATTGGCGGAACCTGCCGGAATCGATGCAGCTCTGGCCATTGACCATATTGCAAGAAGTCTAGCCCGGGACCTCTTGCCCGAAATTGCCGTAAAGGCATCGTAGGTCATTTTCGGGTGGCATGAAGGCCCAACAGGGCGGGACGAGGTCGTTAATGGGAATGGAAATCATGGGAGGTTTGACTTCATTTGGCGGCAGCCTTGTCGGCTATATCGTGCCGTTTTTGTTTGTTCTGACAATCGTCGTCTTCTTTCACGAACTTGGGCATTTCCTGATGGCGCGTTGGTGCGGCATTAAGGTGCTTGTGTTCTCGATCGGGTTCGGCCCCGAGATTGCCGGGTTCAACGACCGCTATGGGACACGCTGGAAGATTTCCGCGGTTCCTCTCGGCGGCTACGTGAAATTCTTCGGCGATGAGAATGCCGCCAGCGCGCCCGACCATGCCGCAGCGGCGACAATGACCGAAGCTGAAAGGAGAGACAGCTTCGTATTTCAACCGGTCCGGTCCCGCGCCGCCGTGGTAGCCGCAGGACCGATTGCGAATTTCTTGCTCGCCATCGCCATTTTTGCGGCCATTTTTATGACCGTCGGCAAGCAAACGACGAGCGCTCGAGTCGATACCGTACAGCCGGGAAGTGCTGCACAGGCGGCCGGCTTTCTACCCGGCGACCTGGTGCTGACAATCAATGGTGAGAAGATCGAGAGCTTCTCCGACATGCAGCGTATTGTCAGCATCAGCGCTGGTGAGCCGCTCGCGATCGAGGTCGAGCGCGGCAATACTCAGATCACGCTTAAAGCCGTGCCTCAACTCAAGGAGCTTAAGGACAACTTTGGCAACGTTCACCGGCTTGGCGTGCTCGGCATCAGCCGGTCCATGGCTCCCGGCGACATCAAGACTGAAAAAGCCGGACCGGTGCGCGCCGTCGTTATGGGTGCCCAGGAAACCTGGTTCGTGGTGGACCGGACGCTGGCCTATATCACGGGTGTTTTTGCCGGGCGGGAAGCCGCTGACCAGCTCGGCGGGCCAATCCGAATAGCCCAGGTCTCAGGCCAGGTGGCAACAGCCGGTTTTGCGGCATTGTTTCACCTCACCGCCGTTCTTTCGGTCTCGATAGGGCTCTTGAACCTGTTTCCAATCCCCTTGCTCGATGGGGGTCACCTTTTGTTCTACGCGATCGAGGCGATTCGCGGGCGGCCGCTGTCGGAGCGCGCCCAGGAGCTTGGCTTCCGCATCGGGTTGGCGATCGTCCTGATGTTGATGATTTTTGCAACCTTTAATGACATCCTCCACCTGGCAAGTTCCTGACCGTTGCTGACGGGCAACTTTTTGAGGGAAAAGGGAAAGTTCGGGCGGCAGTTTCGTTTGCAGCGCATAAAAAACGCTGTAAAAAGCTCGCCTATGCCAGCCCGGACCGTCTGTCGAATCCGCAGTGTGGGCGGCCGCATGGATCAAAAGGGCGCGTAGCGCATGGGAATTTGTGTGAGGGTGGTTCGGGGATTGGCTATTGGCTGCCTTATCCTCGGCGGTATCCTTATCGGCGCTAGCTGCGTGACAATTGCGTCCTCAAGCGTCGCGGTTGCGCAGACGGTGAGTTCTATTGTCGTCGAGGGTAGCCGCCGGGTCGAAGCCGACACCATCCGGTCCTATTTTAAACCCGGCCCCGGGGGCCGCCTGGGCCCTGAGCAGGAAGATGAAGCCCTAAAGGCCCTTCTTGCGACCGGGCTCTTTTCGGATGTGCGCATCAACCATTCCGGCGGCCGCATTGTTGTAACGGTGGTCGAAAATCCGGTGATCAATCGGGTTGCGTTCGAAGGCAACAAGAAGGCCAAGGACGAGCAACTCTCCGCGGAAGTTCAGTCGAAGCCGCGCGGAACGCTATCTAGACCCACGGTTCAGGCCGACGTCCAGCGGATCATCGAGATCTACCATCGCAGCGGCCGCTTTGACGTTTCGGTCGATCCGAAGATTATCGAACTGCCGAACAACCGCGTCGATCTCGTGTTCGAGATCAAAGAAGGCGAAAAGACGGGTGTCAAAGATATCCGTTTCGTTGGCACCAAGGCATATTCGTCAAGCCGGCTTAAGGAAGTCATTAAAACCTCCGAGAGCAACTGGCTCAGTTTTTTGCAGACGACCGATATTTATGACCCGGACCGAGTTGAGGCGGACCGTGATCTGTTGCGTCGTTTCTATCTCAAGCACGGTTATGCTGACGTACGCATTGTTTCGGCCGTGGGCGAATACGATCCCGCAAAAAAAGGATTTGTTGTTACTTTTACGATCGACGAGGGCGGCCAGTATCGCGTTGGAACGGTCGAAATCATTTCGAACGTACGCGCGATCGATCCGGCGCTGCTTCGCAGCCAACTCAAACTGAGTGAGGGCAGCGTGTACAACGCTGACCTCGTTGAAAAAAGCGTTGAGGCGATGACGGTTCAAGCGGCCAGGCGCGGCTATGCCTTTGCCAATGTGCGGCCGCGCGGCGATCGCAATTTCGAAGCCAAGACCATCAATCTTGCATTCGTTGTCGAAGAGGGCGCGCGTGCCTACATCGAGCGCATCAATATCCGGGGCAACACCCGCACACGCGACTATGTGATCCGGCGGGAATTCGATCTCGGCGAAGGGGATGCCTATAACCGCGCGCTCATCGATCGCGCCGAGCGCCGGCTTAAGAACCTCAACTATTTCAAGACAGTAAAAATAACCAACGAGCCTGGTTCGGCTCCCGATCGCGTTGTTATCAACGTCGATGTCGAGGAAATGCCAACCGGCGAGTTTTCGATTTCAGGCGGTTACTCGACCGCCGATGGCTTTATTGGCGAACTCAGCATCGCCGACCGCAACCTGATGGGACGCGGCAACTACGCAAAGGCGTCGCTGACCTACGGGCAACATGTTCGCGGAGTCGATACGTCGTTCGTGGAGCCGTTTTTCCTCGGCTACCGCATGGCCGCGGGCATCGACTTCTTTTGGCGGCAAAACCTGGCGAACAGCTATGTCTCTTACGACTCTCAGACGGTCGGTACAAACTTGCGCCTTGGTTTTGCGTTGACCGAAGAAGTCGCATTCCAGCCGCGCTATACATTCTATCGACAGGAAATTACGCTGCCGACCTATTTGAATAACTGTCAATTCTCGAGCAATACGCCGGGCAACGGGGGCCCGGGCGTAACCCCGCAAAATGAGCCGATCCCCAACGCCTTCACGCCCGGGGATACGATCGTCAACCCGCCCAATGGCTGTTACGCCGATGGCGAAGCCTCGCTTGCGGTACGTAAGGAACTCGCCGCGGGTCCGGTGAACGTCTCAATGCTCGGCTATACGTTGTCGTACAATTCACTCGACAATAACAAGCTTCCGACGAGCGGCCTTTATACCGAAATCAGGCAGGACTTTGCCGGCGTTGGCGGCGACGTAAATTTCATTCGCACTGCGCTCGAAGCGCGCAACTACTACGAGCTCATTTCCGACGTCGTTGGCGTTTTCAAGGTACAGGGCGGCATTATCGCACCTTGGGGCGGCGAACAACTGCGCATGTTGGACCATTTCCAGATGGGACCAAATCTGGTGCGGGGCTTCGCGCCTGCCGGCATTGGACCACGTGACCTGACCCCCGGGACGACGAATGACGCACTCGGCGGCAGCCTGTATTGGGGCGCGAGCTTCGAAGCGCAAACACCACTGTACTTCCTGCCGAAAGACGTCGGTATCAAGGTGGCGGCGTTTGCGGATGCCGGTAACCTGTGGGATTACCAGGGACCGACAAGCTGGAGTGTGACGGGGGAGACGCTTCAGGTTGGCCTCGACAGTGCAAGTTTCATTCGCTCCTCGGTCGGTGTCGGTCTGCTTTGGGATTCGCCGCTCGGCCCGCTACGCTTCGATCTGGCCTATCCAATAACAAAATATTGTGCGACATCGGCGCAAGGTGGTGGACAGGTATGTGACCGCACGCAGGTTTTCCGTTTCAGTGGCGGCACCAGATTCTAGTCTTGGCGGCGGCAGCTGGCGGTACGACAGGGTCGGGCTGCAGCCGGATGAGTGAGCCATTTTTCTTACGACATTCCCAGGGTCTCACAATCGATGAGATCGTCGCCCTGACCGGTGCGAGGCTGGCGTCGCAGCCGCCGCAGTCTCGTCGCATCGTGAATGTCGCGCCGCTCGATCGCGCGGCCCCTTGTGATCTTACTTTCTTTGACAGCAAAAAATTTGTCGAAGCTGCAACCACGACCCATGCCGGGGCCTGCCTTACAACGGCGGCTCTCGCGAAGGAGTTGCCGGCGGAGGTCGCGGTGCTGACCGTCGGCGATCCCTACCGCGCCTTCGTTATTGTGGCGCGAGAATTGTTTCCGCACGCGCTCCGGCCATCCTCGTTATCTCGACCAGGCGATTTTGCCGATGCCCACGTCGACAGTAGCGCGCGAATGGAAGAGGGCGTTTCGGTCGAACCTGGTGCCGTGATAGGCGCACATGTCGAAATCGGCGGCGGCAGTGTGATCGGAGCGAATGCCGTGATCGGCGCTGACGTGCGAATCGGCCGTGAATGTTCGGTCGGCGCAGGCACGACGATCAGCAACGCCTTGATCGGTGACAGAGTCATCATTCATCCCGGCTGCAAGATCGGTCAGGATGGTTTCGGATTTGTGATGGGTGGGGGCGGCCACGTCAAAATTCCACAAGTAGGGCGCGTTATCATTCAGGACAATGTCGAGATGGGAGCTGGCACCACGGTTGATCGCGGTGCGATCCGCGATACCGTGATCGGTGAAGGCACCAAGATCGACAACCTGGTTCAGGTAGGTCACAATGTCAGTATTGGCCGGCACTGCATTATCGTCGCACAGACTGGAATTTCGGGCAGTTCGACCCTTGAGGACTTTGTCGTACTGGGGGCGCGCGTTGGGCTGAACAACAATGTTACGATCGGCGAGGGATCGCAGATCGCCGCGATCAGTGTGGTTCATGGCGATGTGCCGCCGGGAGCGCGCTGGGGCGGCACTCCGGCTAAACCGGTGAAGCAGTGGTTCCGGGAGATGATGATTCTCGAACGACTCGCGCGGCAGAAGGGCGACGCCGGCAAGGCGGACGACGAATGAGGCGATTGTCATGAACAAGATCGTGACGCTCGAAGCGGCCGACATCGCTGTTGTGCTGCAAATGTTGCCGCACCGCTACCCGTTCTTGATGGTTGATCGGGTCATCGACATTCGAGGCGACGAACATGGTATTGGTATCAAGAACGTGACCATTAACGAACCGCAGTTTCAGGGCCATTTTCCTGGCAACCCGGTATTTCCAGGCGTGCTGATGATTGAAGGAATGGCGCAGACGGCGGGTGTTCTCTGCATTGCAGCGACCGGCGCGAGGCCGGCATCGGTGTTTTTTCTTACCATCAACAAGGCGAAATTTCGCAAGCCGGTGCGCCCCGGCGATACTGTCGAATACCACATGAACCGGATCACGCGGCGCAAGTCCATGTGGTGGTACCGTGGCGAAGCGAAAGTGGCGGGACAGATCGTCGCGGAAGCTGAAGTTGGCGCTATGCTTTCCGACGCATGAGCGCACGCATGATTGACCCGTCGGCTTGGATCGAAGCCGGGGCTACGATCGGAAAAGAAGTTTCAATCGGTCCGTACTGCACAATCGGCGCGCACGTGAGCGTCGGTGATGGCTGCCGGCTGATTGCCCACGTCAATCTCGCAGGGCACACGACCATAGGTCCGCGAACGGTCATTCATCCGTTTGCGTCGCTTGGCTCACCACCACAGTCGTTTAGCTATCGCGGCGGACCAACGAAGCTTGTGATTGGCGCCGATTGCGACATCCGTGAAAACGTGACGATGAGTACCGGCAGCGAGGACGGCGGCGGTGTGACCGAAGTTGGCGATCACTGTTTCGTCATGGTCGGCACACACGTTGCGCACGATTGCAAAGTCGGCAGTCACGTGGTGTTTGCAAATAACGTACTCCTCGGGGGCCACGTCCACATTGGCGACAACGTGGTATTTGGTGGCGGAGTGGCGGTACGGCAATTTGTCCGTATCGGCGACGGTGCAATGATTGTTGGCTTGAGTGGCGTTCGCGCTGACGTGATCCCATATGGCATGGCCCACGGACCGCTTGCGAACCTCATCGGGCTCAATGTCATCGGAATGCGCCGCCGCGGCGCCACCAAAGCCGACATTCACCGTGTACGCAGCTGCTATCAGGCCCTATTTTTCGGTGAAGGCGAATTTCGAGATCGCCTCGAAAGAGTGGCAGCCGAACATGGTGCCGATCCACTGGTCGGCAAGATCGTTGAGTTCATTCGTGTTGGAAAACGACCCCTCACCATGGCGGTCAGGCGTAGCGAGGTGGACGAGGACGCATGAGCGCCGCGCTGGCCGTCGGAGCGAAAAGCCCGCTCGCAATGTTGTGCGGCGGTGGCAGCCTGCCGCTGGCGGTCGCGGACAAAGTGGTGGCGGCCGGACGGCCGGTCCTGCTGTTTCCGTTCCGCGGCGCGGCGGAGGGAACCGCGGTCGAGCGATTTCCGCATCATTGGGTGCACATTGGCCAGATTGGGAAATTCCTGCGTCTCGCACGTGCGGCGGGTTGCCAGGACGTAGTCTTCATCGGGTCGTTGGTGCGACCGTCGCTGTGGCAAGTGCATGCCGACCTCAAAGGGCTCAGCGTCCTGCCCCGAGTGCTCGCGGCCTATCGTGGCGGGGACAATCATCTGCTGACCAGCATGGGCAAAGTGCTCGAGGATGAAGGCCTGCATTTGCTTGGTGCGCATGAGGTTGCACCGGATATTCTGATGCCTGAAGGTGCGCTGGCGCACGCGCAGGTATCCGAACGCGACCGCGAGGACATCAATCTAGGGCTCGACTATCTGCGCACTGCCGGAAGGTTCGATATCGGACAAGCTGTTGTCGTTGCAGGCCGCCACGTATTGGCGGTCGAGGCGGCAGAGGGAACCGACGCCATGCTCACGCGCGTTGCAGAGATGCGTGCAACTGGTCGCGTGAGGGCGCCGCGCGGTACCGGCATATTGGTAAAAGCGCCGAAGCCCACGCAAGATCGCCGCTTTGATTTGCCATCGATTGGCCCGCGAACGGTCGACGGCGCGGCGCGCGCGGGACTTGCAGGTATCGCGGTCGTGGCCGGTAGCGCCATCGTTGCCGAGCCGGAACAGATGGTGGCAGCGGCGGACCGAGCGAATATTTTCATCATGGGCGTGCCGTCCGGAACCGAGCGATGAGCCGGCATATATTTCTCGTGGCCGGCGAGGAATCGGGCGATCGGCTCGGCGCTGCGCTCATTGCAGCCCTCAGGCGGCGCGCGCAAGGGCGGATACAGTTTTCCGGTGTTGGCGGCGCCCACATGGTGGCGGAGGGAGTACCCAGTCTATTTCCCCTCGGAGAGCTCGCCCTGATGGGGTTCAGCGAAATTCCGGCGCGCTTGCCAAAAATCTTTCAGCGAATCCGCGAGACCGCCGATGCGATTGTGTCCGCGAAGCCCGATGTTTTGGTTATTGTCGACAGTCCTGAATTTACCCATCGCATTGCGCGGCGCGTGCGTGCACGTGCTCCGGAAATTCCGATTGTCGATTACGTTTGTCCGTCGGTCTGGGCCTGGCGGCCAGGCCGAGCACGCGCCATGCGTGCCTACGTCGATCACGTTTTGGCGCTGTTGCCGTTCGAGCCAAAGGCGATGGGCGAACTGGGCGGGCCACCATGCAGCTATGTTGGTCATCCGCTGACCGAGCGGCTCGACGAACTGCGTCCAAAAGAGCTCGATAAACGCCTGCGTCTGGCTGACCCGCCATTGCTTTTGGTTTTGCCCGGCAGCCGCACCGGCGAGGTCCGCCGGATGGCGCCCGTTTTTGGCGCCGCGGTCGCGCGTGTCGCTGAAAAGTTCGGTGCGATCGAGACGATTGTGCCGACTGTGCCGAGACTTGCGGACACCGTTCGACCGGCGGTCGCGTCGTGGCAGCTTCCGGCGCGCGTCATATTGGACGCCGACGAAAAGCTCGAAGCGTTTCGGACTGCCCGGGCGGCACTGACAAAGTCGGGCACCTCGACGCTGGAGTTGGCGATTTCCGGTGTCCCGATGGTGGCGGCATACAAGGTCTCCCTGATGGAAGAATTGGCGGCCCGGCTTCTCGTCAACGTTTCGTCGGTGATCCTCGCCAACCTTGTCCTGGGAGAGAATGTCGTCCCGGAATTCCTTCAGCGGGATTGCACTGCGGATCGTCTCGCCAGTGCGTTGGTGCCGCTGTTGAGCGATACACCGGAGCGTCGGCGGCAGATCGACGCTTTCGCCCGCCTGGACGTCGTTTTAGAGGCCGGCAAGGCTAGTCCCAGCGATCGAGCGGCGGCCATCGTGATCGAAATTGCGGACGACAAGGGCCGGTCGGCGCCGGAAATGCTGGCCTTGGCGCCCCCTACGGTATGACTTGCTGCGTGGTCCCCTATAGGCGTATGTCATTCTAGAAAACCGGATTTCAGCCTTTGACCCTGTCTCCTCGCGCGTCAATCACCGCCGTACATGGCTACCTGCCGCCCGATCTGCTCACCAACGCAGAACTTGCCCGCATGGTGGACACGAGCGATGCGTGGATCACGGAGCGCACCGGAATCAAGGAACGCCATATTCTGAGGGGCGAAGGCCTCGGCACCTCGCACATGGCCGCTGAAGCCGTGCGCGGTTTGCTCGAGAAGACCCACACCAAGCCTGAAGAGGTCGATCTGCTGATTTGCGCGACCACGACGCCGGATATGCAATTCCCGTCCACCGCCAACCTGATCTGCGAGATGGTGGGTGTGCGCAACGTTGGCAGTTTCGACGTCCAGGCCGCCTGCTCGGGTTTCCTGTACTCGCTCTCGATCGCGGCACAATTCATTGCCAGCGGAGCAGCGCGCAAGGTTATTGTGGTCGGCGCTGACAAGATGTCCTCGATCATTGATTACACCAACCGCGCAACATGCGTGCTGTTCGGCGACGCCGCCGGCGCGGTCCTCGTGGAGCCCGACAGCGCCGGCTACGGCATTATGGACAGCCTGATCCGCTCGGACGGTTCGGGAATGATCCATTTGCATCAAAAGGCGGGCGGGAGCCGGATGCCGCCGTCGGCGGAAACGGTCGCCAAGCGGCTGCACTACGTTCATCAGGAAGGCGCGGCCGTCTATAAGTTTGCTATCGCCAAGATGGCCGAGGTCGCGGGCGAGATCATGGCGCGCAACAATCTACGCGCTGACATGATCGATTGGCTCGTTCCACATCAAGCCAACAAGCGCATTATCGAGTCGACCGCCGAGCGGATGGGTCTGCCGATGGACAAGGTGATGGTGACGATCCAGAAATATGGCAACACAACCAACGCCACCATTCCTCTTTGCCTGTGGGACTACGAGCCGAAATTAAAGCGAGGTGACCGCCTGGTTCTTGCCGCGTTCGGCGGCGGGTTCACCTGGGCCGGTGTCTACGTGCAATGGGCTTACGACGGCGCCAGCGCGCCGAAGCTCAATGGAAAAAGTAACGGGAAAAGCGGCTAACCCGAATTATTTCCGACGCGAGATCGGTGTGTAGTCCCGACGCGTTGCGCCGGTATAGAGCTGACGCGGCCGGCCGATCTTCTGCTTCGGATCTTCGATCATTTCTTTCCACTGCGCGATCCAGCCGACCGTGCGCGCTACCGCGAACAAGACGGTGAACATAGTGGTCGGGAAGCCCATGGCCTTGAGGGTGATGCCAGAATAAAAATCAATGTTCGGATAAAGCTTCTTCTCGATGAAGTAGTCGTCGTGCAAGGCGATCTTCTCGAGTTCCATGGCGACGTCGAGCAGCGGATCGTCCTTGATGCCGAGTTCGGTCAGCACTTCGTGGCAAGTCTTCTGCATGATCTTGGCGCGCGGATCATAGTTCTTGTAGACGCGATGACCAAAACCCATCAGCCGGTATGAATCGTTTTTGTCCTTGGCGCGCTTGATAAACTCCGGAATGCGGCCGACAGAGCCGATCTCGCGCAGCATGTTGAGCGCGGCTTCGTTTGCGCCGCCATGCGCCGGACCCCACAGGCATGCGCAGCCTGCAGCGATACAGGCGAACGGATTGGCGCCGGAAGAACCGGCGAGCCGCACGGTTGATGTAGACGCGTTCTGCTCGTGATCGGCGTGCAGAATGAAGATGCGGTCCATGGCGCGCGCCAAGACCGGGTTCGGCTTGTATTCTTCGGTCGGCACCGCGTAGCACATGCGCAGGAAGTTGGAGGCATAGTCGAGATCGTTCTTCGGATACACGAACGGCTGGCCAATCGAATATTTGTAGGCCATCGCGGCGAGCGTCGGCACCTTTGCGATCATGCGGATCGAAGCGATCATTCGTTGGTGCGGATCCGAAATGTCGGTCGAGTCGTGATAGAAAGCGGACAACGCGCCCACGCATCCGGTCATCACCGCCATCGGGTGCGCGTCACGGCGGAAGCCCTGGAAGAACCGGCTCATCTGCTCGTGAACCATCGTGTGGCGGGTCACCCGATAGTCAAAGTCGGCCTTCTGCGCGGTGGTCGGCAATTCGCCGTAGAGCAGCAGGTAGCAAGTCTCCAGGAAGTCACCGTGCTCGGCGAGTTGCTCGATCGGATAGCCCCGATAGAGCAGGACGCCTTCGTCGCCATCAATATAGGTGATCTTGGACTCGCAACTGGCCGTGGAGGTAAAGCCCGGGTCATAGGTGAACATCCCGCTTTGGCCGTAAAGGTTCGAGATGTCGACGACGTCGGGACCGATCGTGCCGGGATAGATCGGCATGTCCCAGTTATTGTTGCCAACGGTCAGTGTGCCGGTCTTATTCTTGGCGCTGGTCTTGGCGTCCATGGTAGGGCCCTCGAATTGGCCGCGAACGGTGCTGCTTTGTGGGTATCCCATTCAAGTGTGCACTGCAAGATAGCGAAAAGTGTTGCATGGCTAGCAATATGGGCACAGCCCCGCGGCGTTTGCCCGATATGAAACTCTACTGTGCCGTCTGGTCGCGCAGCCGCGCCAAACTTTCGTCTCGGCCCAGGACCGCAAGAACATCAAAGATCGGCGGTGAGGTGGTACGCCCGGTGAGTGCGGCTCGCAAAGGTTGTGCAACCGCACCAAGCTTGAGGCCGGCACGCTCGGCATAGGGCCTGACCACGGATTCGGCCGAGGTCGCGTTCCACTCGGGAACCGCCTCTAGTTCAGGCAACAGAGCGGCAATCAGGGTTTTGGCCTCATCGGTAAGGAAAGCCTTCGCCTGATCGTTGATATCGAGCGGTCTGCTCGCCCACAGGAAACGCGATGCATCGAACAACTCGACTAAAGTCTTGGCGCGCTCCTTCAGTCCGGGCATCGCTGTCAGGAGTTTGGCGCGTAGCGCCGGCGTCATTTTGCTTGCAAGTTCCTGCCCGCCGGCAATGTGCGGCAAAAGCTGTTCCATGGCGCCGAGCAGATCGGCATCGTCGCTTGAACGGATGTAGTGGCCGTTGAGGCTTTCGAGCTTGGTGAAATCGAAGCGCGCCGGCGAACGGCCGATCTGCGCAAGATCGAAAGCGGCAATCATTTCCTCGGTCGTGAAGATTTCCTGGTCGCCGTGTGCCCAGCCGAGCCGCACCAGATAATTTCTCATGGCCGCCGGCAGATATCCCATTGCGCGGTAGGCATCGACGCCGAGCGCGCCGTGACGCTTCGACAGCTTGGAGCCATCCGGTCCATGGATGAGCGGAATGTGTGCCATGACAGGAATTTTCCAGCCCAGCGCCTGATAGATCTGGGTCTGGCGAGCGGCGTTATTGAGATGGTCGTCGCCGCGGATGATGTGGGTGATGCCCATGTCATGGTCGTCCACGACCACCGCCAGCATGTAGGTGGGCGTGCCGTCCGAGCGCAGCAGCACGAAATCATCCAGGTTCTCGTTCTGCCAGACCACGCGGCCCTGGACCTGATCCTCGACAATCGTTTCCCCGGTCAGCGGCGCCTTGAGGCGAATAACCGGGTTGACCCCGGCGCGTGCATCGTCGCGGTCGCGGCAGCGGCCGTCATAGAGGCGGGTGCGGCCTTCCGCCCGCGCCTTCTCGCGCATTGCCGCGAGCTCGTCGGGGCTGCAATAGCATTTGTAGGCATGGCCGGAGGCGAGTAGCTGTTCGGCCACCTGGCGATGGCGTGCCGCACGGGAAAACTGGAAAACAATTTCGCCGTCCCAGGTCAGCCCGAGCCAGGTCAGCCCGTCGATGATGGCATTGATGGCCGCCGCGGTTGATCGTTCGCGGTCGGTATCCTCGATCCGCAGCAACATCCTGCCATTGTGGCGGCGCGCGTAGAGCCAATTGAACAGGGCGGTTCTTCCCCCGCCGATATGAAGAAAACCGGTCGGCGAGGGCGCAAAGCGGGTGACGATGTCTTCGGCCATTTTCAGGATCGGTAATTTCGACGCCCAGCTGTCAATATATTGCGCCCATGTATCATAGCTTTTGGCTCACGAACCAAGATTTATGGACAAAAACGACAAATTTAGACCGAGGATTTCTTGGTCGAGGTGACCTATCCACGATTCCGGTCTTTATATCGCGCGGCGTCCTCCGGTCGGCTGACGCGATTTCATCAAGATGAACCTATCCTCAATGAGGTTGTCAGGCTGCGTTCGGACCCCGCGCAGTACGAATGAGTATTCGCTGAGCGCGGTAACGCTTTAGCAAAGTCGTCCGAAATCGAAAAGGAATGCCAATGAAAACGTCGACCACATCAGTGCTGCTCGTTCTCGCTGCCGCAAGCGTGAGTGCCGCGATGACTCTGCAGGTCTCGGCGCAAACCTACAAACCAAGAGACCAAACCTGCGATAACAAATCCACCGCAAGAGATAAAGTTCAAAGGCCGGATCAGCGCTGCGTCAACGTGACTTCGGAGACATACACCAACGAAGCGGCGGAGCGCGCTGGTAAGGCTGCACAAGCGTTTATCGCGGCAAATCCTCCCCAAAAGACAACGGATACGTTCGACAGAAACAGAAATCCTGTCATCATCTACGATGGGGTCAACCGCAGCGGCGACCCATACCGAATTGTCGTCGGCGGCGGGGTTGCCGGATCGGGGAGCGCGTCGGGACTCGGCGGCAACGGCGGCGGCAAGGGTGGCCGCTCGGCGCGATAGCTGACACGCGCGATTCGTTTAAGCGGAAAGCCCGGCTTGCGCCGGGCTTTTTGTTTGCTGAGCTCGCAATGTCATCCCTTCGCGTGATTCATTTCAGCCAAGATGAACCTATGCCCAATACTGCGGTCAGATCACATTCGGATCGCGCCGAATAGCATTGTGAGTTGCTCATGACGAGTGACCGTCGCCACGCAGGATCTTGTCAACGTTTTCCTGCTGGCAATGCCGAGCAGAAATCAAAATGGGAATGCTAATGACAAAAACGTCGATCAAATTTGCTCTGCTGGTCTTCGGCGCAGCGAGCCTGAGCGCTGTGTGGACTCTGCCTGTTTTGGCGCAATCTAGAGCGTCATCCTCCCAGACATGCGATAATGCTTCCACCGCAAGAGACAAAAACCTTCGGCCGGATTCACGTTGTCTCAAAACGACGCCTGAGAAATACACCGAGGAACGGGCCAAAGGGCCTCAGGTAATTGTGCAAGAAAATGAGCCGGGGAGAGGAGGATGGACAGGGACTTCTTGGGGCCCTCACGTAAACTATAACGATATCAAGAGTGGCAAGGTCGGTGTGGTTCAGGGCAATGGCGGTAGCGGCGGTAGCAGGGGTGGAACTTCGGCACGGTAAGATTGATTCGACGCAGCGGACCGACGGCGGACTTCGACGACATCAGCTCAGGTCAATACCGCTTCGACCCAGCAGCGGAAGCCCGGCTCGCGCCGGGCTTTCGTTTGCCAATACGGCGAAGTCAAACTGAACATGCGGCTTGAGGCGACGGCCGGGATTTGGCACATAGGCCGCGCGCCGTGCCGTTCCGGCGAATGCGCAATCAACTAAAGGGCAGTGCGGCATGGCATCAGACGAGGCGGCAGTAGCGGATGCGGGGCGGGATTTCATCCGCGATATCGTCAAGGCCGACCTCGATTCGGGCCGCGTCAAAAGCGTCGTTACGCGCTTTCCACCGGAGCCCAATGGCTACCTGCACATTGGTCACGCCAAATCGATCTGCCTGAATTTCGGAATCGCTGAGGAATTCGCCGGCCGTTGTCACTTGCGATTCGACGATACGAATCCGACCAAAGAAGAACAGGAATATATCGACGCAATCGAGCGCGACGTACGCTGGCTGGGCTTCGATTGGGGGAAGCATCTTTACCACGCGTCCGATTATTTCGAGCAGCTCTACGCATGGGCAGAAGACCTGATCCGGGCCAGCAAGGCCTATGTCGATGATCAGAGTCCGCACGACATGCGGGTTAACCGCGGCACGTTGACCGAGCCGGGCAAGAACAGCCCGTTCCGCGACCGCGGGATTGATGAGAATCTTGATCTTTTCCGGCGTATGCGCGCCGGCGAATTTCCCAACGGTGCACGCGTGCTGCGCGCCAAGATCGACATGGCGTCAGGCAATATCAATCTGCGGGACCCGGTGCTCTACCGAATTCTGCACGCCAATCATCCGCGTACCGGCACCGAATGGAAGATCTATCCGAGCTATGATTTTGCGCACGGCCAATCCGATGCGCTCGAGCAGGTCACCCATTCGATTTGCACGCTGGAATTCGAGGATCATCGGCCGCTATACGACTGGTTTATAGAAAACCTGAAGGTTCCGTCGCGGCCGCACCAATACGAGTTCGCGCGTCTCAATCTCACGTACACAGTTTTGTCCAAGCGCGTGCTCACCGAGCTGGTGCGTGATGGTCATGTAAGTGGTTGGGACGATCCCCGCATGCCGACCCTTGCCGGTCTACGCCGCCGCGGGGTCCCGCCTACAGCCATACGCGATTTCATCAAGCGGATCGGCGTCGCCAAAGCCAACAGCATTGTCGACATGGGGATGTTTGATTTCTCGGTGCGTGAGATCCTCAACAAAAAAGCCCTCCGGCGCATGGCGGTGCTGCGGCCACTGAAGGTGGTTATCGAGAACTACCCGGAAGGGAAAGTCGAAGACCTCGAAGCCGTGAATCATCCCGACGATGCAGCTGCCGGCACACGCAAAATCAAATTTGCGCGCGAAATCTACATCGAGCGGGACGATTTCATGGAAAATCCGCCGAAGAAATTCTTCCGGCTTTCTCCCGGTGCTGAAGTACGTCTCCGCTACGCCTATTTCATAACCTGCCACGAGGCCATGAAGGACGCCAAGGGCGAGGTGGCGGAGCTGCGGTGCACCTATGACCCAGCGACGCGCGGCGGCAACGCGCCGGACGGACGCAAAGTGAAGGGAACCATCCATTGGGTTTCGGCCGCACACTCCATTCCAGCGGAAGTGCGGCTGTACAATCCGCTGTTCACCAGACCCGATCCAAGCGGCGGGGAAGGGTTTGCCGCGGATCTCAATCCGGACTCGCTGGAAGTATTAGGCCAGGCGCGTCTTGAACCTGCGCTGGCCGACGCAAAGGCCGAGCAACCGGTGCAGTTCGAGCGGCAAGGCTATTTCTGCCTCGATCGGGATTCGAAATCCGAAACACCTGTCTTCGGCCGTACAATCGGCTTGCGCGATACCTGGGCCAAGGAGAAAGCCACAGGGTGACTGAAACCTGTGACTACAACCTGTAGATGAGTTAGTATTGACCAGGTTGTAGCAGGCAGCGTCGGGGAGGCGCCCCCGGCGTAATGGCCCGACAGAACTCCACTCGCGGCAACTCGCGGGCCGGCGCAAAGACCTGGGCACCGGGTTTGGATGCTGCCGGGCGTCCTGCAGGTCTCTTTCTACCGGATGGGATCACCAACGCGGCTGGCCGGCTGCGTGGCCTGATCTCGCAATGGGCCGCGGCCGAGGCTGCTCCAGGCCGGCTGATGCCGTGGCTGCCCGTCGCATTCGGATTTGGCGTCGTGGTGTATTTCACCGCTAATCGCGAGCCGGCCTGGTGGGCGACGTCGATACTGGCGCTGGGCGGCATTGCGGTGACGTTCCTGGCGCGCAGACGCCCGATTGCCTTTCCTCTCTCGCTTGGGTTTGCAGCGTGTGCCGCGGGTCTCGCTATCGCCACCGCGCAGACTGCGCGCATAGCGCACCCCATTTTGCAGTTTCCCCTGTCGAGTGTTTCGGTCGCGGGCTTCGTGGAAATCCGCGAGGAGCGGGAGCGTAGTGATCGCATCGTGGTGCGTGTCCAGCGTTTCGATGTGGCGCGAGCCGCGGCCGTGCCGGAGCGCGTGCGCGTCGCCGTCCGCAAGGGCGGCGCACCGGCGGTCGGCAGTTTCGTCGAATTCAAGGCGCATCTGTCGCCGCCGTTACAGCCGCTGCGTCCCGGGGGTTATGATTTCGCGCGCGATATGTATTTCCAGCGCATTGGAGCTTCCGGCTACGCCCTTGGCGCGGTGAAGATCACAACGCCGGCAATCACCGGCGGGTTCTGGTTGCGTTACGCCACCATCATCGATGATCTGCGCGAAACGATCGACAAGCGCATCCGCGCTGTCATCCCGGGCGACAATGGGTCGATCGCCTCCGCGCTGATCACCGGAAAACGCGACGCAATATCGACACCGGTCAACGACGCAATGTATGTCTCAAGCCTTGCGCATGTGCTGTCGATTTCCGGCTATCATATGGCCGTGGTCGCAGGCATCGTGTTTTTTGTTATTCGCGCCGGACTTGCCTTGGTCCCATCGCTGGCGAACCGGCATCCGATAAAAAAATGGGCGGCACTCGGCGCTCTGATCGCGGCAACATTTTATCTTCTGCTTTCCGGCGCCGAAGTCGCAACGCAGCGCTCCTTCATCATGATCGCGATCGTACTTGTGGGCGTCATGCTGGATCGTCCGACGCTTACGTTTCGTACACTCGCTGTCGCGGCCATTGCGGTCCTCGCGTTGGCACCGCAGGCGGTCGTGCATCCGAGCTTCCAGATGTCTTTCGCGGCGACGCTGGCCCTTATCGCCGCCTATCAGCATGGCCTTGCGTGGCGTGCCGATCGCGATAGTTCCCTCGGTCTGCGCCTGGCCCTGTGGGGCGTCCGCGAATTCACGGGATTGATCCTGGCGTCGCTGGTCGCCGGGCTCGCTACGACACCCTATGCCGCCTACCACTTTCACCGGCTGGCGCCTTACGGGACTTTGGCAAATCTGCTCGCCATGCCGGTGGTTTCGGCAGCCGTCATGCCGATGGGCATTCTCGGGGTCGTGGCAATGCCGTTCGGCTACGATTCCATCTTCTGGCGTCTCATGGGCGAGGGAATTGATTGGATGATCTGGGTGTCGCTATGGGTGGCCAGTCTGCCCGGCGCGGTCGGACGCATGCAGGCCTTCGGCACCGGTCCGCTATTGGCTGGAACGGGAGGGCTCTTGATCGTTTGCCTGCTCCGCACCCCGCTGCGGTGGAGCGGAGCTGTCGTTGCCCTCGCCGCAGGCCTGTGGGCGGTTTTCACGCCACGCGCCGATGTGCTGGTTGCCGGTGATGGTCAGGCGGCAGCTTTTCGCGGGCCCGATGGGCGGCTGGCCGTGCTGCACAGCGGCCGCGATAGCTTCGCGATCAAGGAATGGCTGGCTGCCGACGGCGATGCGCGCGTGCCGAAAGATCCGAGTCTGGCCAACGGCGTGAGTTGCGATGCCATTGGTTGCATCGGCAAGCTCAGTGACGGCCGTCTCATATCGATGGCTTTGGCGCTTGAGGCTTTTGCCGAGGATTGTGCGCGCGCGGCCGTGGTCGTGAGCGTGCGGGAGGCAATGTCGCCCCACTGTGTGGCCACGCTGGTCGATCGAAATGTCTGGCGGCCCGGCGGCGCCGTGGCCTTGCGCTGGATGGGCGACCGATTCGAGCAAACCGTCACGCTGCCGCCGGACTATGATCGTCCGTGGGGGCGCGGCTCGCCCGACGCTGCGAAAGATACGCGGCCATCGTCGTCGCCTGGATCGGGCGATGTCACACCGCGTCCGGACACTCTCGAAGCGGAAGACTAGTATCGCCTGAACAAGCCCACCAATTTGCCCTGGATACGCACACGGTTGGGGGGCAAAATACGCACCTCGTAGGCCGTATTGGCAGGCTCCAGCGCAATCGAAGCACCGCGGCGGCGGAAGCGCTTGAGAGTGGCCTCCTCGTCGTCGATTAGCGCAACGACAATGTCGCCGGTATCCGCCGCTTCGGATTTGCGAATTAACGCAATGTCACCGTCAAGAATGCCGGCCTCGATCATGCTGTCCCCGCGAACTTCCAACGCGAAGTGCTCGCCAGCCGAAAGCAGATCAGGCGGCATGTTGATGACGTGGCTGCGGGTTTGAATGGCCTCGATCGGTGTGCCGGCGGCGATGCGGCCCATGACTGGCACCGCGACCGGCCGTCCGCCGTCTTCCTCGGATGTGGTGCGGACCCGGCCAAGATCGCCTTCAATCACACTCGGCGTAAATCCGCGTGCCCGGGATGAGCCAAGCCCATGACCGACCGATTCCGGCAGCTTGATCACCTCAATTGCGCGGGCTCGATTGGGAAGCCGGCGGATGAAGCCACGCTCCTCCAGGGCCGTAATGAGCCTGTGGATGCCCGATTTTGAGCGCAGGTCCAGGGCGTCCTTCATTTCGTCGAAAGACGGTGGCACGCCGGCCTCGGTCAGCCGCTCGTGGATGAACCGTAGGAGCTCGAATTGCTTGCGGGTCAACATCTGCCTCTCCCCGTCAGGCCGGGCCCCGCGAAAGGTGGACCAAGCCAGAAACAAATCATGAACGGACACTATATGTTCGATATGTGTTCCGCAACCAATTAATTTGGAGTGAAAAACTCGAAAGTCGCCTAAAGGCCTAGCTTAAGGATGACACAGTCTGAACCTTTGGCCGCCGCTGGGGCGTGCGGCTCCCGAATCAGCAGGCAGTCGGCCCTTGCCAAAGGCGCCATCAGGGAACTGTCCTGATCGGGCAGCGGAGTGGCCACCGGACCACCAGTGACCGTTTCAAGGGTCGCGCGCAGATAGTCGGCCCGCTCGTCATTGGCAGGCAGATCGCAGCCGAGACGCGCGGTTTGCGGGATCCGCTCGACATCGTGGCGGCCGGCAAGACGCCTGATAAGAGGCACCAGAAACAGAAAGGCACAGACGAAGGACGACACCGGGTTGCCCGGCACACCCAGAAACTGCATGCCGCCCAGGCGGCCGTGCATCATGGGCCGGCCCGGGCGTAGCGCCACGCGCCAGAAAGAAAGATCGAGACCCTCCGCGGCCAAGGCGCGTTGAACCAGATCATGTTCGCCGACCGATGCGCCGCCGGAAGTGACCAGGATATCGGCATTCCATTTTCGCGCGCCGCGCACAGCGGACACAATGTCCTCGATGGAATCGCTGGCAATGCCGAGATCGCGGACCTCCGCGCCCTCACTGCGCGCCATGGCGCTCAGCGCGTAGCCGTTGGAGTAGACAATCTCGCCGGGTCCAGGTGCGCTGCCTGGCGGGACCAGTTCATCGCCGGTGCCGAGCACGGCCACTTTCGGCTGCCGATGCACGGAAAGATTCGGATGATTCATGGCGGCCGCAAGCATCAAGTCGCGGTCGGTCAGCCGGCGTCCCTTGCGCAACAGGACTTGGCCCTGCACAAAGTCGATGCCTTGTGCGCGGACATTCCGGCTCTTCGCGGTTGGCTTTTGAATTGTGACTAAATCGCCGGACAGCGTGGCGAGTTCCTGGATGACCACGGTATCGCTGCCAGTCGGCATGACGCCACCGGTGAAAATACGTGCGGCCTGACCCCCACCCACTTGGCCGGCGAAGGGATGGCCTGCCGCAACTTCACCTGTAACTTTAAGCGTGACCGGTGCAGTTGCTACATCACTTGCCCGCACCGCGTATCCGTCCATAGCCGAAACCGCCGTCGGCGGCTGCGTGCGCAGCGCTGCTACATCGCCGGTCAGTACACGGCCAAGCGCCTCATTGAGGGGCACCACCTCTCCGGACAAGGCGCTTGCGTGGACCAGCACCCGTTGAAGCGCCTCGGCAACCGGCATGAGGCCCATTGATTATGACTCCGCGTGCCACTCGCCCGACTTGCCGCCGCGTTTATGCAGAAGACGCACGCCTTCAATGCGAACGCCACGCTCCGCAGCCTTGACCATGTCGTAGATCGTCAGGCATGCGATCGAGACTGCGGTCAGTGCTTCCATCTCAACACCAGTCTTCGCGGTGACCTTTACGGTCGCCTGGACCAGAAATCCCGGCAACGCATGCTCGGGATTGATGTCGACCTCAACCTTCGAGAGGGGAAGCGGGTGGCACAGTGGAATAAGGCCATGGGTACGCTTGGCCGCCATGATACCCGCTAACCGGGCGGCACCGAGGACGTCGCCTTTCATCGCATTGCCCTCGAGAACGAGATCGAGCGTTTCCTTGCGCATGATCACGCGGCCCTCTGCGACAGCAATCCTTTCGGTGGCGCCTTTTTCGGTGACGTCGACCATGCGGGCCTCGCCACGTTGATCGATGTGGGTGAGGGGGGATGGCGCCGGGGTCGCTGTCGCGGAACTTTCCGCGCTCGGTTGGGCTTTGGTTGCGCTCCTGCTTTTTGTCGGCTTAGGCCGGTGCGCAGCACTCTTTTTGCGGCGCCGTGAAATCGGCTTCCTCTGCCGTGCCATCGCGCTACTCCGCGACTGCGCGACGCGTCTCGCGAACGAGCAAGGCGCGCGTCGCGGCGGTAACGTCCGATTGCCGCATCAGACTTTCGCCGATGAGAAAGGTTGATATGCCGATCCGGCTAAGGCGCGCGAGATCTGCCGGCGCGTTAAGTCCACTTTCCGCGACGACCACGCGGTCGCGTGGGATCTTCGGCGCTAGGCTTTCGCTGATGGCGAGCGACGTCTTAAATGTCCGCAAATCGCGGTTATTGATGCCAATGAGCCGAGATTTCAGTTTAAGCGCGCGCGCAAGCTCAACTTCGTCATGAACTTCAAGTAGCACGTCCATTCCATAACGAACGGCCGAATCCTCGATTGCTTGGGCTGCCGCGTCATCGACCGCGGCTAGGATGATCAGGATGCAATCTGCTCCAAGCGCCCGCGATTCCACAACCTGATACGGTTCGTAGATGAAGTCTTTTCGCAGGACCGGCAGTGCGGTGGCGTCCCTGGCCGCGATAAGAAATTCGGGTTTGCCCTGGAATGAGGGTGCGTCGGTCAGCACCGAGAGACAGCTGGCGCCGCCTGCCTCGTATGCCTTGGCGAGCAATGGCGGATCGAAATCGGCGCGGATCAATCCCTTTGACGGGCTTGCTTTCTTGATCTCGGCGATCAGGGCGTAGTCCCCGCCAGCAATCCGCCGTTCGATCGCGCGAAGAAAGCCGCGGGGCGCCGGCGCCGCCTTTGCATCCTTTTCCAGGACAGCCATCGGACGGGCGCGTTTGGCGGCCGCGACTTCCTCGCGCTTGTAGTTTTCGATCTTGGCGAGGATATCCGACACGCTCATACCTCCACGGCGTTCGAAACCGCGATCAGCCGGTCTAGCCGACCCTCCGCTTCACCCGTTTCGATCGATTTCGCGGCCAGTGCCGCGCCTTGCTTAAGGTCTTTCGCCTTGCCCGCAACAATAAGTGCCGCCGCAGCGTTGAGGATCGAAACATCGCGGAAGGCGCCCGCCTTGCCCTTGAGCACGTCAAGCAGCCCCTTTGCATTCTGTTCAGCGTTGCCCCCGCGTAGCGCCTCCGGTTTCGAACGGGATAAACCAGCGTCCTCCGGTGTCACCTCGAAGGTGCGAATCTTGCCATTCTCCAGCGCCGCCACGCTCGTTGGACCGCTCGTCGTGATCTCATCGAGACCATCCGAGCCGTGAACGACCCAGATGCTTTCGGAGCCGAGATTTCTCAGCACCTGCGCCATGGGCTCAACCCAATGTTTCGAGAATGTGCCTATCATCTGTCGCTTGACGCTGGCAGGATTGGAGAGCGGTCCAAGCAGATTAAAAATGGTGCGGGTGCCGAGCTCAACACGTGTCGGACCGACATTCTTCATCGCCGGGTGATGGGCGGGTGCAAACATGAAGCCGATACCGGCATCGCGGATGCACATAGCGACCTGACGTGAATCAAGTTCGATCTTGACCCCAAGCGCTTGCAACACGTCGGCCGCGCCCGACTTGGACGACAACGCGCGGTTGCCATGTTTGGCAACCGGTACGCCCGCGCCGGCTACAATAAATGCAGCGCAGGTCGATATGTTGAAAGAGCCCGACGCATCGCCACCCGTGCCGACCACATCGACCGAACCGGGCGGTGCTTTCACGCCCAACATTTTGGCGCGCATTGTGGTAACCGCGCCGGTGATTTCGTCGACGGTTTCACCACGCACACGCAATGCCATCAGCAGACCGCCCATTTGTGAGGGCGTTGCGTCGCCCGACATCATTCTGTCGAAGGCTGCTGCCGCTTCCTCGCGCGTAAGGCTCGCGCCGGTCGCAACCTTGGCGATGAGCGCTTTGAAATCATCGGGCATTTTAGTTTATCTCACGTCGTCGCGTGCAGCGGCGCTGCTTTGCGCGCCCGTGCCGCACGGCGCCCGTGCTGCATGTTCCAGGTCTCGGCGATATCGAGAAAGTTCTTCAGCATTAAGTGTCCGTGCTCGGAGGCAATGCTTTCCGGATGGAATTGAACGCCGTGCACAGGCAGAGTGTTATGCATCAAGCCCATCACCAGCTGATCGGCGGTTTCCGCATTGATCGTGAGGTCTGTTGGCATGCTCGTGCGTTCGACGACCAGCGAGTGATAGCGCGTGGCCTTCAGCGGCCCGTTAATGCCGCGGAAAACTCCCGTGCCCATGTGCCGGATCTCGGATACTTTGCCGTGGAACGGAGCCGCACGCACGACCTTGCCGCCAAAAGCTTGGCCAATCGCCTGATGACCGAGGCAAACGCCGAGAATCGGAATGGTTGACGATGCCTTGGCGATAAGATCGAGACAAATGCCGGCTTCGTTCGGCGTGCAAGGGCCGGGCGACAATACGATCGCGTCCGGTTCTGCCGCCATGATGTCGGCGACCGAAATCTTGTCGTTGCGATGCACGGTAACCTCGGCCCCGAGCCCCCCCAGGTAGTGGAAGAGATTGAAGGTGAAGCTATCGTAGTTGTCGACCAGGACGATCATGTTGCACCGCTTTGGCAAGGGTTTACGGTGCCCCCCAAGGGGGGTCAAGCAGCCCACTTTTCCGCTGTCTACTGACCGCGCTTGGCGGTGCTCGCGAAGCGACGAGCCTCTTCCGCCGCGCGAAACAAGGCTTTGGCCTTGTTGATACACTCTTGCTGCTCGAGTTCGGGTTCGCTGTCGGCGACAATGCCGGCGCCGGCCTGGACGTACATGGTGCCGTCTTTGACTAACGCTGTCCGCAAAGCGATACAGGTATCCATCTCGCCTGCGGCGGAGAAATAGCCGACGCAGCCGGCATAGAGGCTGCGCTTCTCCCTCTCGAGCTCATTGATGATTTGCATCGCGCGAACCTTGGGCGCGCCTGAAACAGTCCCAGCAGGAAATCCGGCAACCAGCGCATCGAGTGCGTCACGATTCTTCGCAAGTTTGCCTTCTACGTTCGATACGATGTGCATCACGTGGCTATAGCGTTCGATGAAGAACTGGTCCGTAACCTTGACAGTGCCGATGGAGGCGACACGGCCGACATCATTGCGGCCCAGATCAAGTAACATCAGATGCTCGGCGCGCTCCTTCGGATCCGCCAACAGCTCGCTTTCGAGTGTCCTGTCTTCCTGTGGCGTCGTTCCGCGCGGCCGCGTGCCGGCGATTGGGCGGATCGTAACAACTTCGTTGGAAACCTTTACCAGGATTTCTGGGCTCGACCCCGCGACCGCGAAGTCGCCAAAATCCAAAAAATAAAGATAGGGCGAGGGATTGGTTCGGCGCAATGCACGATAAAGCGCAAATGGCGGCAAGGTGAACGGCGCCTCGAAGCGTTGCGCCAAAACAATCTGGAAGGCATCGCCGGCGAGAATGTATTCCTTCGCTTTGCGAACCATGGCTTTGTATTCTTCGGGCGTCGTATTTGATTGAACCGGCACGTCGATCGGTCCGTCGTCATAATCCGGTTGTACGCTCTTCGTTGGGCTTTCGAGATTTTCGACCACACTCGCAAGCCTTTCAATTGCGCGAGAAAGCGCTGTCTTCGCGTCAATGCCTTTCTCGGGCCGCACCGGCGTCACCACCGCAATCGAATCCTTCACGGCGTCAAAAATGACAACGATCGTTGGGCGAACCAGTATCGCGTCAGGAATTCCGATGCGGTCCGGCTTCGAGGCGGGCAATTCCTCCATCAGCCGCACCATGTCGTAACCGAGATAGCCGAAAACACCGGCGGCCATCGGTGGCAAGGTGTCAGGCAATGCGATTCTGCTTTCCGAGATCAGCGCTCGGAGCGCCTGGAGTGGCGCGTCAGAACAGCGCGCAAACGCATCGGGCTTGGTGCGCGCCGTTCGGTTGATTTCAGCTGTGCCTTCGTTTGAACGCCAGATCAAATCGGGTTCGAGCCCGATGATGGAATATCGACCGCGCACAGCGCCGTCTTCGACTGACTCGAGCAGGAAACTCATGGCGTCGCCGCCGAGCTTGAGAAAAGCGGAGACCGGTGTCTCAAGATCAGCGATCAAGGTGGTCCAAACCACCTGCGGCTCATTCCGCCCATAGCGTTCAGCAAAGGCAGTTTCCGGCGGCTCGATCTGCATGGCTGACTATTGCTGGGGGCCGCCGCCGACAACCTGATTTAACGCCGTCGGGTTTATGGACACGCCCAAATCATTTTCCAGCCGCACGATATATTCGGTGACAAGGTCTTCGGAATAGGAATTTTGCAAAGTGTCAGCGATTGCTTTGCCCTGCGCCGAACTCGCATCAAACGCTGGATCGACGATCTCGGTCACGCGATATACGACACGATCGGTTTCTTTGTCCCCTTCGACACTGGCCGGCACCCCCTTCGGCGTGCGGAACGCTGATTCGACTACCTTTGCCGGCACAAAACCGCCAGGTTTGCCGCGCTGCAGGTCGGCTGCCGTCTCCACCTTGAGGCCCGCTTCGCTTGCAATCTGTGCGAATGGAGTTCCAGCCTTGAGTTTGCCAACGAGATCGTCTGCTTTCGCCCGCAGCCGCTTGGCAATTTCATCGTCGCGCCAACGCGCAGCTACCTGATCCTTGACTTCGTCAAGCGAGCGCTCACGCGAGGGCGTAACGCCAGTAACGTCGAAATAGAGATAGCCACCATCTGGTAATTGCAGCGCATCCGTGTCGACGCCGACATCGCTTGCAAAGGCCGCGCTGATAACATTTGGTGTCTCGGGGAGGCTGGCCACTGGAGCGCCGTCCGGTCCACGCCCCGAGCGGTCGACCGCTTCAACTGAGGTCGCCTTAAGGCCGAGTTTTTTGGCGGCCTCTGCCAACGTGGAGCCCGCTGCGCGTTCGTCCTCGATTTTGTCGCGCAGGTTTCCGATTTCGATCCTCACCCGGCTCTCGGCAAGCTCCTTCTTAATCTGGCCGGCCACCTGCTCATACGATTTCTCCTCGCCCGCCTCGATTTTGCCGACTGTCAACAAGACTGTGCCGAATTGACCTTTGACTGGCTGACTTATTTCCCCGGGTTTGAGCGCAAATGCAGCATCGGCGACTGCCGGATCGATAACGTCGGCTTTAGCAACCATGCCGAGATCGGTGTCCGACGATTTCATACCGCGTTCTTTGGCGATGTCATCGAAACTCGCGCCCTTGCTGATGCGATCGCGCGCGGCTGCAGCATCCTCCGCGTTTGGAAACGCGATCTGACGAAGTTCGCGCCTTTCCGGTTTGCCGTAGGTTGCCTTTCGCTGCTCGTAATAGGTTTTGGCATCAGAGTCGCTGACCGCATCGGGCTTGGCCAGATCGGCCGGTGCAAGCGGCAGGATCGTAATTTTCCGATATTCTGGCGCGCGGAAAAGAGTCTTGCGTTCGTCGAAATATTTCGCGAGTTCTTCCGGCGTCGGTGCGACGACATTGCCTGCCTGGGCGGCGCCCATGGCTACATATTCGATCTGACGCTTTTCATTTTGGTACTGATTGAGCACCGCCATCGCAGTCTGCGGCACTTTCATGTCGCCGCTGACACTCTGCGCGATTTGCCGCCGTAACATCGACTTTCGCTGCTCGGCAATGAAACGGTTTTCAGTGAACCCAGCTTGGCGAATTAGCTGTTCGAAACGCGTCCGGTCAAACTGGCCGGTAGGGCCGCGGAATGACGGATCAGCGGTAATACGTTTCGCAATATCGGCTTCGCTCATGCCCAGCCGCAGGCGCTTGGCTTCTTCGTCGAAAGTCGTCTCGGCGACCAGCTGCGCAAGCAGCTGTCGATCAATCCCGCGCGCTCGCGCTTCCTCCGGGGCTATCGGGTGACCGACCTGACGGCCGAACTGTTGCAGACGTTCATTGTAATACTGCCGAAACTGCTCGACCGGAATTTCGGTGTCTCCGATCGTTGCCACGGCATTCCGGCCAAAGCCGCGGAAGATGTCGCCGATACCCCAGACGGCGAAGCTGATAACAAGAAAACCCATGACGAGGGCCATGATGCCCTTGCCGAGCCAGGTCGAGGAGGCTTTGTGAAGACCACGGAGCATGCGTGCGTTTATGTTGGCTTTGCGATGTCGGGTTGAATGGATGGGCGCTTGTCTAGCTCACGCAAGCCGGGCGCACCATAGTGATCGAGCCAACTCCTTGCAACTGAACAGGGAATGGCTTGTTGCCAGGCACTCTGGCATTGCCCGACCGGGTCTGGTAACGGCACGCTAAAAGGGATTTTTCGATGGCGGTGGCCAAGATAATTCCGCTGGTTGCGGGTAACTGGAAAATGAATGGGCTTGCCGCTTCCAAGGTGGAGCTCACCAAAATCATCACCGGGGCTGGGGCACTCGCAGGCAAAGCCGACCTGATGGTGTGTCCGCCCGCGACCCTGATTGCGAGCTTTGCGTCGGCGGCGCGAGGTTCGCGGCTGACAATCGGGGGCCAGGATTGCCATCCCGAAGTTTCCGGCCCCCACACGGGCGATATATCGGCCGAGATGCTGGCCGACGCTGGCGCCAGTGCTGTGATCGTGGGCCATTCGGAGCGGCGGACTGAGCATCATGAGACCGATGCGCTGGTGCGCGAGAAGGCGCAGGCTGCATGGCGGGCCAAGCTGATCGCGATCGTCTGTGTCGGAGAAAAGCGCGCGGAACGCGAAGCCGGCAAAACGCTCGAGTTTGTCGGCCGTCAACTCGATGGATCGCTACCGGAAGCTGGCGCCACCGCTGCCAATCTGGTGGTCGCCTATGAGCCGGTGTGGGCGATCGGAACCGGCCTCACGCCGGCGGCGGCTGACGTTACCGAGGTTCACGCCTTTATCCGCGCGCGGCTAAACGAGCGCTTTGGCGAGGATGGGGCGCGCATGCGCATTCTCTACGGCGGCTCGGTCAAGCCCGCCAATGCCAGGGAGCTATTGACGGCCGTTGACGTAAATGGCGCTCTGGTCGGAGGGGCGAGCCTTAGGGCCCAGGATTTCCTCGGTATTGCCGCGGTTTACCGATAGACACGGCAAGGGTGGAAAAGCGGCAAACGATCGTGTAGAGACCGCGGCGAATTCCTATATGGCCATGAAGCGCCGCCTGGGCGGGGAGCCCGGACCGGCGAGGTTTGAACGGATATTAGCCTGAGATGCAGCACGTTATCATCGTAATCCATCTGATGCTGGTTCTTGCCTTGATTGGCGTTGTTCTCCTACAGCGCTCCGAGGGTGGTGGCCTTGGCATCGGTTCGACCGGCGGGTTCATGACCAGCCGCGGGACCGCCAACGTGCTTACGAGGGCGACAGCCATCTTGGCCGGTCTGTTTTTTGTGACCAGCCTCTTGCTGTCAATCCTGGCTGGGATAAACCGGAAGCCGGCTTCTATCCTCCAGGGCGGCCAAAATGCGCCGGCCGCGCCCGGCGCGCCGACACCGCTCGGCGGAGGGGGCGGTTTGCTCAATCAACTGCAAGGAGGCGCGCCACCGGCGCCGCCGGCGGCTCCAGCCGCCCCATCGGGGCCGCAGGTGCCGCAGTCGAAATGAAATCGCGAGCGAAGGGCCGGGGAATTCCGGCCCTTCGGCATTCTGGCAATGGCATATCGTTCGAAGGCTTAGGATTGGAATGGAAGCAAACATGAGAATTCTGCCGCAAGCATCTGGAAAACCGGAAATTTATCGCGCTACGCACAGGCGCAGATCGGCTCTGAGCTTTTCGCGCTCGTCGAATCGATTCGCGGAGGCTAAAGCTTAGGTCCCATGGCGCGGTACATTTTCATCACCGGCGGCGTGGTCTCCTCACTCGGCAAGGGTCTCGCTTCCGCAGCGCTCGGGGCGCTGCTGCAGGCGCGTGGATACAAGGTGCGTCTGCGCAAGCTCGATCCCTATATCAACGTCGATCCCGGAACGATGTCGCCGTATCAGCACGGCGAGGTCTTCGTCACCGACGACGGAGCCGAGACCGACCTCGATCTCGGTCACTACGAACGCTTCACCGGTCGTCCCGCCACGCGTCATGACAACATCACCACCGGGCGCATCTATCAGGACATCCTCGCGCGCGAGCGGCGGGGTGACTATCTCGGTGCGACTATTCAGGTAATCCCGCACGTTACCAATGCCATCAAGGAGTTCATCAGAGAAGGTAACGAGGGCTTCGATTTCGTGCTTTGCGAGATCGGCGGCACTGTTGGCGACATCGAAGGTCTGCCGTTCTTCGAGGCTATCCGGCAATTGGGCAATGATCTGCCGCGCCAACACGCACTGTACATCCATCTCACTTTGATGCCCTTTATTTCAAGCGCGGGTGAGCTCAAAACAAAGCCGACACAGCATTCCGTCAAGGAGCTCCGCTCAATCGGCATCCAGCCCGACATCCTGCTATGCCGCACCGACAGACCAATTCCGGACAGCGAGCGGCGCAAGCTCGCGCTGTTTTGTAACGTGCGCGAAAGCGCCGTGATCGAGGCGCGCGACGTTGACAATATCTACGCAGTTCCGGAGGCCTACTCCGCCGAGGGGCTCGATGCTGAAGTGCTTGCAGCATTCGGGATCGAGCCGCGCCAGGCGCCAGACCTGGAGCGCTGGCGGCTGATCAATGAGCGGGTGCACAATCCGGAAGGCGACGTCACCATCGCTATTGTTGGCAAATATACCGGCATGAAGGACGCCTACAAATCATTGATCGAGGCGCTCTCGCACGGCGGGATAGCCAATAAAGTGAAAGTCAATCTCGACTGGATCGAGTCGGAAGTTTTCGAAAACGAGGACCCGGCCCCGTTTCTTGAACACGTCAACGGCATTTTGGTACCCGGAGGATTCGGCCAGCGTGGTGCGGAAGGCAAGATCAGGGCGGCGCAATTCGCGCGCGAGCGTCACGTACCTTATTTCGGCATTTGCTTCGGCATGCAGATGGCGGTGCTGGAGGCGGCGCGAAATCTATGCGGCATTGAAAACGCCAATTCTACCGAGTTCGGCGCAACGCCGGAGCCGGTCGTGGGTCTCATGACCGAATGGTTGAAGGGGAACGAACTGCAGAAGCGCACGGCAAGTGGCGATCTTGGCGGCACAATGAGGCTCGGTGCCTACGACGCCGTGCTCACGCGCGGCAGCCGTGTATCGCAGATCTATGGTGCAACCGAGATCTCAGAGCGCCATCGGCATCGTTACGAAGTCAATACCGCCTATAAGGGCCGGCTCGAGCAACGTGGCATGCGTTTCTCAGGCATGTCGCCGGACGGCATTCTGCCTGAAATTATCGAGTACGAAGATCACCCCTGGTTTATTGGCGTTCAGTTTCATCCCGAGCTGAAATCGAGGCCGTTCGAACCGCATCCGCTTTTTTCGTCCTTCATTGGCGCCGCAGTTGAGCGTAGCCGGTTGGTGTAAACGCCGGCGATGGCCCGCGGTCTCGACCATATCGTCCACGCGGTGCGCGACTTGGACGCTGCCGTCGAGCTCTATCGCCGGTTGGGTTTCCAGGTTGGCGCCCGCAATCGGCATCCGCAAAGTTGGGGCACGCAAAATAACGTCGTCCAGCTGCCGGGCACGTACGTAGAATTGTTGGCGATTGCCGAGGCCAGCGGAATTACGCCGCACGTGACGAGGCACTTTTCGTTCGGTGCCTTTAACCGCGATTTCCTGACGCACGGGCAGGGGCTTTCGATGTTGGCGCTCGAAGGACGTGGAGAAGCGGACGCCAACGCGTTTAGGACCGGCCGGATCGGAGACTTCGAGCTTTACGAGTTCGAGCGCGAAGGCAAGCGGCCCGACGGCACGGCGGTAAAGCTCGGGTTCGGACTTGCTTTCGCATCCGATCCCCACGCGCCTGACATCGGGTTCTTCACCAGCTTTCAACACGATCCGCAGAGTTTCTGGAATCCGGCCTTCCAGGTTCATCCCAATACGGCGGCGGCGGTCGCTGGCATCGTGCTGGTCGCGCAAGCTCCGCGCGACCACGCACGATTTCTTGCCACCTTCGCCGGTGTGAACAGTCGTGCGACCGAGAACGGCGTGACGATCCCGACGCCGCGGGGAGACATCGACGTGTTGACGCCAGCTGCGTTCATCGAGCGCTTTGGAGTGTCACCACCGGGAATTTCTAGGGGCGCCAGGCTAGCCGCATTGCGGTTTGCCGTAGCGGACGCAAGTTTGTTGGCTGATGTCTCCACCGAAATCGGCATTGCCGGGCTTTACGCTGAAAACAGCACGGTGATAGGCCGGGAGGACGCCATGGGCGCAGTCCTGGTATTTGAACCGTCCCGTTGACCGGATGGCCGACCCGCTTCATGGTCCGCCCGCGAGGATTTGAGCTTGGATCAAATGCCAAATTCTACCGTTGCGGTTGGCGCCGTGCGTTTCGGCAATAAATTGCCGTTGTCACTGATTGCAGGACCTTGCGCGCTCGAGAGCAGGGCCCACGCGCTGGAAATGGCAAATGCCCTGAAAGAAATTGCCGCGCGTGTTGGCATCGGTCTCGTTTACAAGACGTCGTTCGATAAAGCCAACCGCACCTCCGCCAAGTCCGCACGTGGTCTTGGCCTCGAACAATCTCTGCCGATATTCGCTGAAATTCGTGACAAGTTGAAAGTGCCGGTGCTCACTGATGTCCATGACGCCGAACAGTGTAACCAGGTCGCGCTGGCGGTCGACGTGCTGCAAATTCCCGCTTTTCTTTGTCGCCAGACAGATCTGCTGAGTGCGGCCGCAAAGACCGGCAAAACCGTCAACGTGAAGAAGGGGCAGTTTCTGGCCCCTTGGGATATGCAGAACGTCGTTGAGAAAATCACAGGCGCGGGTAATCGCAATGTCCTGGTGACGGAGCGGGGTGCATCCTTCGGCTACAACACGCTCGTCTCCGATATGCGGGCGCTGCCGATCCTCATGCGTACGACGCAAGCCCCGGTGATATTCGACGCCACCCATTCGGTACAGCAGCCGGGCGGGAAGGGCACGTCATCCGGTGGCGAACGCGAATTCGTTCCCGTACTCGCACGGGCGGCGGTCGCCGTGGGAGTTGCCGGTGTGTTCATCGAAACGCATCAGGACCCGGAAAAGGCCCCATCCGATGGTGCCAATATGATGCCGCTTAAGGAGATGGAGCCGCTGTTGCGCGCACTGGTCGAATTCGACCGGCTGGCCAAGCGGTGATCACGCGCGTTTAAATTTCATGCGCAACTTCATCAATCTCCTGGCGTTCGTCATATTCGCGACGTCGCTGTTCATGCGCTCGGTTGATCCGGTGATTCCGCAGATTGCTACAGGGTTGGCCGTGGCAACGGCGACCGCGGCGATGCTCTCGACGGCGTTCACCTTGCCCTATGCGCTGGTGCAACCGGTCCTCGGTGCACTCGCCGACATGTTCAGCAAAACTCGCTTGATTGCGCTCTGCATGCTTATCGTCGGCATCGCCACGCTTGCCTGCGCACTCGCGAGCAATTTCGAGACGCTGATGGTTTTGCGCATTATCGCCGGCATGACGGCCGGCGGCATATTCCCGATTGCGTTTGCAGTTGCCGGCGATCGCGTTCCGGTCGCGCAGCGGCAGGTCGCATTCGGCAAGCTGTTGTTTGCGGCCATGAGCGGCAATCTTCTGGGTGCCTCGGCTGCCGGTATCATTGGCGATCTGATCGGCTGGCGCGGCGTATTTCTCGTAACCGGCGCCATCAACCTGATCGCTCTTGCATTTGCGATGCCGGGTTTTCGCGGAATGGGCGAGGCCGCCGGCCGTTTCGATCCCTCAACGTTGATCCCGAATTATCGCGCGATCTTCCGCAATCCGCTGGCTAAGTACTGCTTCGGCGCAGTGTTCGTGGAAGCAATTTTCCTGTTCGGGGTATTTCCGTACATGGCCAGCTTGCTGTACACCGAGGGCGTTACCAGCGCCTCGATCGCCGGCATTGTGATTGCCGGGTTTGGCGTTGGCGGCATCTTTTATACTTTATCGGTCTCATGGCTGCTCGCGTATGTTGGCGAAAACCGGTTGATGGCGGCCGGCGGCATGGTCATGGCATTTGGTCTCGTCGTGATCGCGCTACGCGCGTCCTGGCCGGTGGAGTTTGGCAATTTCATCCTGCTCGGATTTGGCTTCTACATGTTGCATGGCTGCATCCAGGTCTATGTCACCGAACTGGCGCCATCTGCACGCGGGTCAGCGATGGCCGGGCACTCGTTTTTCTTTTTTCTTGGCCAGGCAGTGGGGCCGGTTGTTTATGGTGTTGGGCTGAATAGCGTGGGTGTAACGCCAGTGCTGCTGGCGGGCGCCGCCGCATTGACCGCTACAGGTTGGATCTGTGCCCTGCGCCTGAAACGCCCACAGAGCGTCTGAGTAGGACCCGGTTGAAATCGCCGCAAATGCGCTTCGCGGACGCAACGACTCCGCTATGATCCCAACGGCACAAATGACAGGGGGCAAGTCATGGTGTTGCAATCGCTCGAGGGGTTGCCGGCATTTGTTGCGTATTTTTGCCTGGCGACGGTGCTGGTGATCGCATTCTTGCTGATCTACACGCGCATCACGCCCATAAACGAATTTGAATTGGTCCGTAAAAACGTGACTGGCGCCGCCATTGCGCTGGGTTTGAGCCTTTTTGGTTTCGCGATGCCGCTGGCTAGCGCGATTGCTCACGCCTCCGACCTGATCGATTGCGCGATCTGGGGTGTAGTTGCGCTTGTCGTGCAGATCATTACCTTCTTTGCGGTGCGAATTCCCGTGCCGGACCTCTCAAACCGCATCGCGGCCGGGGAGCTTGCACCGGCAATCTGGCTTGGTCTTGCCTCGCTCACGGCAGGCCTCCTGAGCGCCGCTTCAATGACGCTGTGATCCATCAATGAAGCGATCACATCACGTCGCGCTACTACTGATGGGCGTGACGACCGCTGGCGCGTCAGCCTATGCGATGCTGCCGCCTCGCGATTGTGTCGGGCCGGAGCAAGCTTCGGCCGGTGCAATCAGCTCGCAAACAATTGCTCCGGGTTCCGCTGCCCCCGCGCAGCCGACGATACCGTGCGCGTCAAGTCGACGATCATGGGGCAGTCGGACATATTGGTCCTGGTCTCGTTCATACAGTTACAGCTATGGCTCCTCGTCAGAACACCCATCTGGTCGTTACAGTGGGTTTTCGCCGTCAAGGAGCCATACATCCGTGCCGTCGGTCGGGCACGGCGCAGGCGTCTACGGTGGCTTTGGCGGTGTCGGCCACTCGATGGGCAGTCATTCCTCCGGTGGCTGATGCAACGGATCGCCTGCGAAGAGCGCCCGGACTGGCGCGCACGCGCGGAAGAGATCGGCTTCGATTTTCACACTATTGACGGACAACGTTATTGGGACGAGCGAGCCTACTACGCTTTCAGGCTAGAGGAAATCGAACAGGATATCGAAGGACCGACGGCTGAACTCCAGGAGATGTGCCGCGCATTGGTCGCGCGCGTGATCGCTGACGAGGCGATGATGCGACGGCTTGCGATTCCGGTGCCCTTCTGGAACTGGGTTGCGCACAGCTGGAAGAAATCCGAGCCCAGCCTCTATGGCCGCTTCGACCTGCGTTATGACGGCAATGGTCCGGCAAAGCTGCTGGAATACAACGCCGATACGCCGACGTCGGTGCTTGAAACCGGCGTATTTCAATGGATGTGGCTTGAGCAGGCGATTGAGCGGAAAGTCCTGCCGAAAGATTCCGACCAGTACAATTCGCTGCACGAGCGGCTAATTCAGGGCTGGAAAGACATCGGCAAGGACCGTCCGCTGCATCTTACTGCAATGATGGATAATCCGGAGGACGCCGGCACGGTCGCGTACCTTGAAGACTGTGCGCATCAGGCGGGATTGGCGACGATAGTGCTGCCGATCGAGAATATTGGCAGGAATTCCGCTGGGCAATTTATCGACGACGGTGACCGCTCGATCGAATTGCTGTTCAAGCTTTATCCATGGGAGTGGATGACGCGGGAAGCATTTGGCGCTTCGCTGCCCGGTTCAACAACGCATTTTGTAGAGCCTCCGTGGAAAATGATTCTTTCCAACAAAGGAATTTTGCCGTTGCTCTGGGAACTTTATCCGGGCCATCCGAACTTGCTGCCGGCTTTTTTTGACGATGATCCGAAGGCCGCGACGCTTCGCGACTCCTACGCCCGCAAACCGCTCTATTCGCGTGAAGGCGCTAATATCGAGCTGGTCCGTAATGGCCGTCCATTCGACAAAGATGACGGACCCTATGGTGCGGAAGGCTTCGTACGCCAGGCAATCGCACCGCTGCCTCAGTTCGACGGCAACTACACGGTGCTCGGCTCATGGTTCGCGGCAGGCGCGCCTTGCGGCCTGTCGATGCGTGAGGACGTAGCGCCGATTACGAAAAATACGTCGCGATTCCTGCCGCACGCCATTGTCGGGTGAATATCATCCGCGTCCGCGATAGGGCGCGACTCCCTGGTCGGGCACCCATACGTCCTTTGGCAGTTTCCCCGTCTGCCAGAATACGTCGATCGGCATGCCGCCGCGCGGATACCAGTAGCCGCCGATACGCAACCATTTCGGCTTCAGCAGAGCATCGAGTTTTTTGCCAATGGCGACGGTGCAATCTTCGTGGAACGCACCATGGTTGCGGAAGCTGTTGAGGTAAAGCTTGAGCGATTTCGATTCCACGAGATAGCGCGCGGGCGAATAATCAATCACCAGATGCGCAAAATCGGGCTGGCCGGTGATGGGGCAAAGGGTAGTGAATTCAGGAGCAGTGAAACGCGCGATGTAATTTGTGCCGGCGTGCGGATTAGGCACGCGGTCAAGCACCGCCTTGTCAGGCGAAGCGGGAATCGGGCTTGAGCGGCCCAGCTGCAGTCGTTTTCTGGCCATTGGCTTTTATCGCATGGTTTATGGCTATTGAGATGCCCGGTTAGCGCGGGACATGACAAGGGGGTTGTCGATACTGTAGAAGCCCCGGATTGCCAGTGCCGGACCCGCCTATGACAGCCATCACCGACATCATCGGCCGTGAAATTCTCGATAGCCGCGGCAATCCGACCGTAGAGGTCGACGTGCTTTTGGAAGACGGGTCGAGGGGCCGTGCGGCCGTTCCTTCAGGTGCGTCCACGGGTGCCCACGAGGCGGTAGAACTGCGCGACGGCGACAAGGCACGATATGGCGGCAAGGGCGTGCTCAAGGCAGTCGACGCGGTCACTGGGGAAATATTCGACGCCCTTGGCGGCATGGACGCGGAGGCGCAGGCCAAGATCGACGAAACCCTGATCACTCTCGACGGTACACCCAACAAAGGCCGACTCGGCGCCAACGCCATTCTCGGCGTGTCGCTCGCCGTGGCCAAAGCCGCGGCCGCGGCAAAGAAGGCGCCGCTTTATCGCTACGTTGGGGGCACGGCTGCACGTGTGCTTCCGGTGCCGATGATGAATATTGTGAACGGCGGCGTGCACGCCGACAACCCGATCGACTTTCAGGAATTCATGATCATGCCCATCGGCGCACCAACTTTTGCCGATGGGCTGCGCGCGGGCGCGGAAATTTTTCATACGTTGAAGGGGCAGCTCCATTCGGCAAATCTCAATACCAATGTCGGCGATGAGGGCGGCTTTGCTCCGAACCTGAAGTCAGCGGAAGCCGCGCTTGATTTCATAATGCAAGCCATCGTCAAGGCCGGCTACAAGGCAGGCGGCGATGTGATGCTGGCGCTCGACTGCGCCGCCACGGAATTCTACAAAGACGGTACTTATGTTTACGAAGGCGAAGGCAAAAAGCGATCGAGACAGGAGCAGGCAAAATATCTAGCCGATCTGATCGGACGTTATCCCATTGTGTCCATAGAAGATGGCATGTCAGAGGACGATTGGGAGGGTTGGAAAATTCTAACCGATCTGGTCGGGGCAAAATGCCAACTCGTCGGCGACGATCTTTTTGTGACCAACGTCACGAGACTTGCAAAAGGCATCAAGGACGGCGTCGCCAATTCAATCCTTGTGAAAGTCAACCAGATTGGCACGCTCACCGAAACTTTGGCCGCTGTTGAGATGGCACACAAGGCCGGATACACGGCCGTGATGTCACACCGGTCCGGCGAAACGGAAGATTGTACAATTGCCGATCTGGCTGTCGCGACCAATTGCGGTCAGATTAAAACCGGTTCGCTCGCCCGTTCGGATCGCACCGCAAAGTACAACCAATTGCTACGTATTGAGGAGGAACTTGGCCCGCAGGCCAAATATGCCGGGCGGCACGCTTTGAAATCGCGCCGGTAAGTTTGCGGCATTCGAGAACTTGCATTTGCCGGCCATTTCACCGCAAATTGCGCCCAATAACCAAACGCGAGTAGTTGCGATGGATCAGACCACGACCTTATCCACCTACGATCGACGCAGAGCAGCGGATCGACTGGCTGCATTTATTGTGCAGTCGATCGATGGCGCGCGCGCTTCGGAGAAACCGTTTTATCATCTTGAGTTTGATCGGGTGTTTCCGGATGACGTCTACGCCCAGATTTTAGCGCTGATGCCGGAGTCGTCCGACTACCGGCCGATGCACGGACGGAGCAAGGGTCAGGATCTCAAGGACGGCACCCATACGCGCGTGAAAATCGATTTGTTCCCGGAATACATCCGTAACCTGCCACCAGAGAAGCGCGCTTTTTGGGATGTGGTCGGGCGCGCTCTCTGTTCGGAATCGGTCAAGCAGGCCTTCATTCGACGATTGGCGCCCGGTCTATCGAAGCGTTTCGGAGGCGAATTCGCCAAGGTCGGCATGTATCCAATCCCGATCCTCACCCGCGATATTCCCGGCTATCTGATTACGCCACATACCGACACGCATTGGAAAGGAATTACCGTTCAGCTTTATCTGCCAAAGGACGGCGCAAATACCGATATCGGCACTATTTTCCATGAAAAGCTGGCCGACGGCTCCATGCCGAAAAAAGCGCAGATGCGCTTTGCGCCTAATAGCGGCTATGCATTCGCAGTCGGCAATGACACGTGGCACTCTGCCGATCCGGTACACAATCGGGTAAAGACGCGCGATTCGATCCTGCTCACCTATTTCGTTGATCAGGGCGTGCTGAAGATTTTGCGCAACCGCGGCAAACGGCTGGGTAATTTCGTACTCAACGAAATTCGCCACCGAATCTAGCGCAGGCACAAAAGTCTGCGACGGCGGTCCGCTATTGCGCCGAAGCGCGGTGCTTTCGCGGGCGCCTGTTTTCCTTCGGTTGGAACGAAGCGGCCATATACGGGTTCGGATTGCACCAACCCCGATTACCGGCCAACACATTTGGCCGACATGCTTCGATTGTCTGATATTCACAGTCCCACTGCATGTCGCCGTCGCCCATCGCGAGGACTGCGCACCAAGGGGCACCATAGTAGTCTGCTGCCGCCGGTTTCTGGCTCACGGCCAGAACAATAAAGACAGCTGTCGCGACGAAAAACATGCGGGTCATTGTCAACCTCCGTATCCGATGCTGGTAATAACACCGAACAAGCCGTCGGCATTCGTCCCGGCTAGTTGCTCTTCGGGCCGTGGGCCAGCTAAAAAGTTTTGGAAATTTAAAGACGCCTTAACGGGCTTGCCCCATCTTGGCAGCTATGGTCACCCATCGCCGACGCCGCACCATCCTGACCGTACTCGGTCTCTATTTTCTTGCCGCCCTGTTTATCGGCTATTTCGGCATTAATGCCTTCACCGGAAATCACGGCCTGCGTGCGCAGCAGGATCTTGAGCGGCAACTTGAATCGATGAAGGGCGAGTTAGGGCAGCTCAAAGCGGAACGGGCCCTGTGGGAACGACGGGTTTCACTCCTACGTGCGGACCGCATTGATCCAGACATGCTCGATGAACGTGCTCGCTCTCTCCTCGGCTATGTCGACCGGCGCGACCTGACCCTCCTATTGCATCCTCGCTAGGGGTACGGAACGGCGGCACTAGCCCGCTGCAAACTGGCCTCATCTCGGCCGTATCCGCGCAGTTTTGGACGAGAGGCAGCCGGGCTCGCGCTTTCGCCGCACGGTGATTTAAGCTATGGGGTCTGGAAGCCACCGACGCCCGTCTCAATTGCCGGACGCTTTCATAGGGAGTGCTAATGGCGGTCGCCCAAAAAAATCCGAACGCCGAAGTGAAATCCGTCGCGGATTTCACCAAGGAGCAGGAACTTTCCGCTTACCGCACCATGCTGGTCATTCGCCGTTTTGAGGAAAAGGCGGGCCAAATGTACGGGATGGGGCTGATCGGCGGATTTTGCCATCTGTATATCGGCCAGGAAGCGGTGGTCGTCGGCATGCAAATGGTGCTCAAAGAAGGCGATCAGGTTATTACCGGCTACCGCGACCATGGCCACATGATTGCCACCGGCATGGATCCGAAGGGCGTGATGGCAGAACTGACGGGCCGCGCGCACGGGTATTCCAAGGGCAAAGGCGGCTCCATGCACATGTTCAGTGTGGAGAGAGGCTTCTACGGGGGGCACGGCATAGTGGGCGCACAGGTTCCGCTGGGCACCGGCCTTGCCTTCGCCAATCATTACCGCGCGAACAAGAATCTCAGCGTGACCTATTTTGGCGACGGCGCGGCAAATCAGGGGCAGGTTTATGAGAGCTTCAATATGGCGGAGCTCTGGAAGCTCCCCGTGATCTACGTGATCGAGAACAATCGCTACGCGATGGGCACGTCGATCACGCGCTCCTCCGCCGAAGTAAATCTGTCCCGCCGTGGACTATCGTTCAACATCCCCGGTGACCAAGTGGATGGGATGGACGTGCGCGCGGTGAAAGCGGCAGGCGAAAAGGCGGCCGATTGGTGCCGGTCTGGAAAAGGGCCTTACATCCTCGAAATGTTGACCTATCGTTATCGCGGACATTCGATGTCCGATCCCGCAAAGTACCGTACGCGCGAAGAGGTTGACGAGATTCGCACGCACCACGATCCGATCGACATGGCGCGCCATCGCATTTTGGAAAGGAAATTTGCGAACGAGGAAACGTTGAAAAAAATTGATGGCGAGGTACGCGACCTGATCAACCAGGCCGCGGAGTTCGCCACCCACGATCCGGAACCGGACGTGTCAGAACTTTACACCGACGTCTATCGCTGATCCTGTTGCCTGGAAAATATTGCGCCCATGCCGACCGAAGTGCTCATGCCCGCGCTCTCGCCCACGATGGAAAAGGGCAACCTTGCCAAATGGCTCAAGAAGGAGGGCGACAAAATAAAATCTGGCGATGTCATCGCCGAGATTGAGACCGACAAAGCAACCATGGAGGTCGAGGCCGCGGACGAAGGCACGCTCGGGAAAATTCTCGTGCCGGAAGGCACTGCCGACGTTGCTGTGAATACTCCCATTGCCGTCATCCTCGGTGATGGCGAGGAAAAGAGCGCGATCAAGCCGTTGAAGCCCGCCCAGCAGCAAAGAGCTGCGGACGTGCCGCAGGTGACAACACAAAAGCCGCAGGCGAAAACGCAGGACGCACCCGCGCCTAAACCGATGAAACTGCCCGAGGCCCCCGCGCAGCAGGCAGCGAGCGACCCCGACATTCCCGAAGGCACCGAGATGGTCACCATGACCATGCGCGAAGCTTTGCGCGATGCGATGGCCGAGGAGATGCGCCGCGACAAAGACGTGTTCGTGATGGGCGAGGAGGTCGCTGAATATCAAGGTGCGTACAAAGTTACGCAAGGGTTGTTGCAGGAGTTTGGCGCAAAACGCGTAATCGACACGCCAATTACGGAACATGGCTTTGCCGGTCTTGGCGTTGGTGCGGCGCTTGCCGGTCTCAAGCCCATCGTAGAGTTCATGACTTTCAACTTCGCAATGCAGGCGATGGACCATTTGATCAATTCCGCCGCCAAGACGCTCTATATGTCTGGCGGGCAGATGGGCTGCCAGATCGTCTTTCGCGGACCGAATGGCGTCGCCTCACGCGTTGCCGCACAGCACAGCCAGGACTACTCGGCGTGGTACTCCCACGTCCCGGGCTTGAAGGTGATCGCGCCATCGACTGCTGCCGACGCCAAAGGCTTGCTGAAAGCAGCGATCCGCGATCCCAATCCGGTCATCTTTCTCGAAAACGAAATTCTTTACGGTCATTCTTCGCCCGTGCCGAAACTCGATGATTTTGTTCTGCCGATCGGCAAGGCGAAAATCGTGCGCGCGGGCAACGACGTGACTATTATTGCCTGGTCGATGGGCATGACCTACGCGCTCAAGGCGGCCGAGGAGCTGGCCAATGATGGCATCGATGCCGAGGTGATCGACCTCCGCACGCTCAAGCCCATGGACACCGATACGATCCTGTCGTCCGTGCAGAAGACCGGCCGCGCCGTCACCGTGGAGGAGGGCTGGCAGCAATCCGGGGTCGGCGCGGAGATCGCCGCCCGCATCGCCGAACACGCTTTTGACTATCTCGATGCGCCGGTAACGCGCGTCTCCGGAAAAGACGTGCCCATGCCCTATGCCGCCAATCTTGAAAAGCTGGCGCTGCCTTCGGTCGCCGAAGTGGTCTCGGCGGCCAAGGCTGTTTGCTACCGGTAGGCGTGTATGCCCACCAACATCCTCATGCCCGCACTGTCGCCCACGATGGAGAAGGGCAACCTGGCACGTTGGCTGAAGAAAGAGGGCGACAAGATTAAGTCGGGGGATGTGATCGCCGAAATCGAGACCGACAAAGCCACTATGGAATACGAGGCCGTCGACGATGGCACGCTCGCCAAGATCGTGGTGCCCGAGGGCACTCAGGACGTGGCGGTGAACTCGGTCATAGCCGTGCTTGCCGGAGAAGGCGAAGACGTCAAGTCGGCCGCAGGCTCGGCAAAGGTCGCCGCTCCGGTTGCTGTTCAGGCCCCGCCAAAACCAGCATCGGCCCCGAAGCCGGCCGCTCAAACAGTTGCACCAAGCGCGCCCAGGGCGGCAGCAATGCAGCCACCTGTGCAACAGTCGCACGGCACGAATCGCATTTTTTCATCACCGCTCGCGCGCCGTTTGGCGAAAGAATCGAATATCGACCTTGGCCGCGTGCAAGGATCTGGTCCGCACGGCCGGATCATTGCGCGCGATATCGAACAGGCAAAGTCCGGCAGAGGTTTGCGGGCGCCGGCGGGCACGCCCGCAACTGGTGGTGCGATTGCGCCCGCGATGTCAGATGCGCAGATCCTTTCGCTGTACGAAGATGGCTCGTATGACCTTGTGCCGCATGATGGCATGCGCCGCACGATTGCCCAGCGCCTCACCGCCTCGATCCAGACCATACCGCATTTCTACGAGACGATGGATTGTGACATCGGCCGGCTGATGGCCGCGCGCGAGGAGATCAATTCCGCCGCGCCCAAGGACAAGGACGGCAAACCTGTCTACAAGCTTTCGGTCAACGATTTCGTGATCAAGGCGCTTGCGCTCGCGCTCCAGCGTATCCCGGACGCAAATGTGAGCTGGACCGAGGGCGGCATGCTCAGGCATAGGCATTCCGATATCGGCGTTGCCGTGGCGTTGGCGGGCGGCCTCATCACGCCGATCGTTCGCAGCGCCGAAAGCAAATCTTTGTCGGCGATCTCTAACGAAATGCGCGACCTGGCTGCTCGCGCCCGTGCGCGCAAGCTCAAGCCGCAGGAATATCAGGGCGGTACGTCGTCGGTGTCCAACCTCGGCATGTACGGGATCAAGGATTTCACTGCGGTAATCAATCCGCCGCAATCCACCATCCTCGCAGTTGGCACAGGCGAGGAAAGGGCGGTTGTGCGGAACGGCAAGATCGAAGCCGCCACGATCATGAGCGTGACGCTGTCCTGCGACCATCGCGCGATAGATGGTGCCCTTGGCGCCGAGCTCATCAGCTCATTCAAGGCTCTGATTGAAAATCCGGTGATGATGGTGGTGTAGCCCATGCCCTTGGTTCGCATCGACCTGCGCAAGGGGAAGCCGGACGTCTACAAGAAGGCGATAGGCGACGGCATTTACCGTGCGCTACGCGAAACGTTCACCGTCCCGGACGAAGATCGCTTCATGGTCGTGAACGAGCACGATGAAGACGGGTTCTTCTATAGCAAAAGCTACTTCAACATCGATCGCACGGATGACCTGGTGATCATCCAGATTACGGTCACGGATTCACGCAATCGCGATCAGAAAAAAGCGCTATTTGCCCGCATCGTTGAACTCCTCGCCGAACGGCCGGGCGTGCGGCCGCAGGACGTGTTCATCAATCTCCTTGAAGTGGACAAGGAGAACTGGTCTTTCGGCAACGGATTCGCGCAGTACGTCACATAACTGGCGGTCACGTTCCTTTCGGTGCATCCACCGGCTTAAGTCCCCGCGCTTTGAACACCGCGGCAGCCTCAGGTGTGTGCAGGAACTTGATCAGTGCGTTCGCCGCCTCAGTATGTTGGCTGCCGGCGCCAACACCCGCTGAATAGATCGTGATGTTATTGAGATCGCCGGGCGGCGGCCCGACCACATCGACTCCAGCAACCGACATCACCTCCGGCTCCTGTTGAATGGCAAGATCGGCTTCCCCGTTCACAACCAGAACGGCCGAATTTCCACTTGGTGGTGGATGTTTGGTTTTCGCTTTCATCTGATCGGCGATGCCCATGCGATCAAGCGATTTGGCGAAGAATACGCCGCTCGCTCCTCCGGCGGCGGGATCGGAATAGGCGATTGCCTTGGCGCCCAGCAGTGTCTGCTTATAAGCGTCGGGGGTGGAGATGTCGGGTTTCGCAGCGCCCTTCTTCACTACAACCGCCATGCCGGAACTCGCGAAGTTTGCGTCGGGCCCGGCGCCGGCCTTGTCGTCCTTGGTGAGCGCATCGAGACTTTGTTTGGTCAGCACCATAAGGTCGGCCGTTTCGCCGGCCTGAACGCGTTTGACAAGAATGGCAGCGGTCGCCCAAGTAATGTCAAGTTTGTGGCCGGTAGCCTTTTCGAACTTCGGAGCCAATTCCTCCAGCGCCGCTTGCACACCAATGGTGCTGAAGACCTTGATCTCGGCAGTCCAGGCGAGACCTGCTTGCGCGATTAGAAAGACTGCGATAGCCGCAAGGCGGATTATCCTGCTCATGACGTCTCCCCAACTGTTAAGGCGGCTATTACATGCTTAATTCTGCGCTACATTCAATCGGGGTCGCGGTAGAGGCGGACGGAGCGCATGGCTGATACCAATTTTGACGTTCTCATCATCGGCTCGGGCCCGGGCGGCTATGTGACCGCCATTCGCGCTGCACAGCTCGGGTTCAAAACGGCAATTGTCGAGCGCGACTACCTCGGGGGCATTTGTCTGAACTGGGGTTGTATTCCGACCAAGGCGCTCCTGCGTTCGGCGGAAATTTTTCACTACATGCAGCACGCCAAGGACTACGGGCTAAAGGCAGACAATGTCGGCTACGACGCGAAAGCGGTCGTGCAGCGTTCGCGCGCCGTATCGAAGCGCCTCAATGATGGCGTCGGCTTTTTGATGAAGAAGAACAAAGTATCGATTATCTGGGGCGACGCTTCGATCGAGGCACCTGGCAAAGTGATTGTGAAGGCGTCGAAGAGCGAGGCGCCGAAGGGCGCGCTCGGCGCGGGCCCGTATCAAGCAAAGCATATCATCATTGCTACAGGCGCGCGGCCCCGCGTATTGCCCGGGATCGAGCCTGACAAAAAACTGGTGTGGACCTATTTCGAGGCAATGGTCCCCGAACGCGTGCCGAAGTCTTTGCTGGTGATCGGTTCCGGCGCGATAGGTATCGAGTTCGCCTCGTTCTACCGAACGCTCGGCTCCGACGTGACTGTGGTTGAGGTGTTGCCACAGATTCTTCCCGTTGAAGATCATGAGATTCAAACCTTCGCGCGCAAGAGTTTTGAAAAACAGGGCATCAGCGTTCACACCAATGCCAAGGTGACCAAGCTCGACAAGAAGGGCGACAGCGTCACGGCGACGATCGAGGAGGCCGGCAAGTCTCAGACGATGATCATCGAGCGCGTTATCTCTGCGGTGGGCGTTGTCGGCAACATCGAAAACCTCGGTCTGGAGAAGCTCGGAGTGAAGACCGATCGCGGCATCATTGTCGTCGATCAATTCAACAGAACCAATGTTCCCGGTATTTATGCCATCGGCGATGTGTCAGGTCCGCCGATGCTTGCGCACAAGGCCGAGCACGAAGGGGTTGTTTGCATAGAAGCAATTAAAGGGCTCAAGCCGCATCCCATGAACAAATCGATGATCCCCGGCTGCACATACTGTTCGCCACAGATTGCCTCAGTTGGGCTGACCGAACAGGCCGCGAAAGACAAGAAGCTCGACATTCGCGTTGGCCGCTTTCCATTCGTGGGCAACGGCAAGGCGATCGCGTTGGGAGAAGATCAAGGGCTTGTGAAAGTTATTTTCGACAAGAAGACCGGCCAGCTGCTGGGCGCGCATATGGTTGGTGCTGAAGTGACCGAGCTGATCCAAGGTTATGTTGTGGCCATGAACCTTGAAACAACCGAAGAAGAGCTGATGCATACGATATTCCCGCACCCGACATTGTCCGAAATGATGAAAGAGGCGGTGCTGGATGCATATGGGCGTGTGCTGAACATGTGACCGAAGGGCGGGTGGAGGAAAATCGAAAATGTCCAAATTCGCAAACATTCTCGACACCGTAGGCCGTACGCCGGTGGTCCGGATCAACAAGCTCGGACCGAAGGGCGTCAACCTGTTTGTAAAGATCGAAGCGTTCAATCCGCTCGGTTCCGTCAAGGATCGCCTGGCGCTCGGTGTCATCGAGGCCGCGGAAAAATCCGGCGAGCTCAAACCGGGGCAAACGGTCATCGAGGCGACTTCCGGCAATACCGGCATTGGTCTTGCAATGGTTTGCGCGGCGAAAGGCTATCCGCTCGTCGTGACCATGGCGGAAACCTTCAGTGTTGAGCGGCGCAAGCTCATGCGTTTTCTCGGTGCCAAGGTCGTGCTTACGCCGGCGGCGGAACGTGGCCTGGGCATGGTGAACAAGGCAATAGAACTTGCGAAAGCGCACGGCTGGTTCCTGACGCGCCAGTTCGAGAACGAAGCCAATCCCGACATGCATTCCCGCACCACAGCGCGCGAAATTATTGACGATTTCAAAGGCGAGAGACTCGACTATTGGGTCACCGGTTTTGGTACCGGCGGCACGCTTAAAGGCGTTGCCCGTGTGCTCGCTAAAGAACGCCCCGACACCAAAATCGTCGTCTGCGAGCCTGCCGATGCGCCAATGCTGTCCAGCGGCTCGAAGCAGGAGCGCAATCCCGATGGCTCACCGGCAAAATCAAACCCGGTATTCAAGCCTCATCCGATGCAGGGCTGGAGCCCGGATTTCATTCCGAAGATCACGGGTGATGCCGTCGATATGGGCGTGATCAGCCGCATCATCACCATCGCCAATCCGGACGCCATGAAATGGAGTCGCGAACTCGCGCAAAAGGAAGGCATTTTTGTCGGCATTACCGCGGGTGCGACTTTTGCGGGCGCGCTCGAGGTATGCAAAGGCGCTGCTCCCGGCTCGACGGTGCTTTGCATGTTGCCCGACACGGGCGAGCGTTATCTTTCAACGCCTCTGTTCGCCGATATCGGCGTGGACATGAATGACGATGAAGTAAAGATTTCCAATTCGACCCCGAATCATCGGATGGCGCCGAAGGCGGCTTAGCGCATGGGCGTTCGCTTTCGAACGTCGCAGTGCCGGCTTAGCCATTGCAGCATTGAAGGCGGGGCGGGTACGAATGCGGGCCATTCGAAGGTTGTGGCCGCATCCTAAATCGGGAGATATTCATGGGAGTCATTGCTTGGATCATCATTGGCTTGATTGCCGGTTGGCTCGCCACCCAGATTCTCGGTGGGCGCGGGGGGCTATTATACAATCTCGCCGTCGGGCTCGTGGGCGCAGTTGTTGGCGGCTTTCTTTTTGAAAAGCTCCGGCTCGAAGTCGTGCCGGATTTCTGGGGTAATCTGATCACCGCGACTATCGGTGCCGTCGTTTTCCTCCTGATCTGGCGCGCGATCCGGAGAGCATGATCGGGTGCAGTCTTGCGGGGACGCAGCCGCGGCCGTAAGTAGGGGCTATGGCAGTCGTTCTTGACCTCGTGAACAACCCGCGCCCGCGACACCCGGAAAAGGCACACAAGCCAGATTCGGCGGTAATTCCGAAGCCAAATTGGATACGCGTCAAGGCGCCTGTGTCGGCCGGCTATTTCGCGACGCAGAAGATCATGCGAGATAACGGCCTGCACACTGTATGCGAAGAGGCCGGCTGTCCGAATATCGGTGAGTGCTGGGAGAAAAAGCACGCCACCTTCATGATCATGGGAGACACGTGCACGCGGGCCTGTGCCTTCTGCAACGTGAAGACTGGGCGACCGGGCGATCTCGATCGAAACGAACCGGCGCAAGTCGCCGATGCGACGGCAAAGCTTGGGCTTGCACACATCGTTGTCACCTCGGTCGATCGCGATGACCTCACCGATGGCGGAGCGCGACATTTCGCCGATACGATCCGGGCCATCCGCGAACGCTGCCCTATGACCACCATTGAGGTGCTTACACCCGACTTCTTGCGCAAAGACGGCGCGCTGGAGGTTGTCGTGGAGGCAAAGCCCGACGTTTTCAATCACAATCTCGAAACTGTCCCATCGCTTTATCTGACGGTGCGTCCGGGCGCGCGATATTTCCATTCGTTGCGGCTGCTGCAGCGCGTGAAGGAACTCGATCCGACGATGTTTACAAAATCAGGCATCATGCTCGGCCTCGGAGAAGGGCGGAACGAAGTGCTGCAGGTGATGGACGATCTGCGTTCCGCGGATGTCGATTTCCTCACGGTAGGACAATATCTTCAGCCGACGCGCAAGCACCACGAGGTTAAGCGTTTCGTGCCGCCGGATGAATTCAAGGCGTTGGAGACGGTCGCCTATAGCAAAGGTTTCTTGATGGTGGCGGCTTCGCCTCTGACGCGCTCGTCGCACCATGCCGGCGAGGACTTTGCGCGGTTGAAAGCCGCGCGTGTCACTGCCTGACGCGTTCAATGCCGCAATTTTCGACGAAACGCCAGGTCCGTCATGCCGCCACCGAAATGTTTGATCTGGTTGCTGATGTGGAAAAGTATCCGCAATTCGTGCCGCTTTGCAGTGCACTGACCATAAAAAGCCGCACGGAAAAAGCCGACGCGGCGGTTTTGGTCGCCGATATGACGGTCGCCTACAAGATCGTTCGCGAGACGTTTACCAGCCGTGTCACCCTTGATCGGTCGAACCTGAAGATCTTGGTGGAATATCTCAATGGTCCGTTCAAGCGCATGCAGAATCGCTGGACGTTTCACCCCATCGGCGAGAGTGCGTGCGATGTCGAATTCTTCATCGATTACGAGTTTCGCAGTCGCACCCTTGCGGCATTGATGGGCGCGATGTTTGACGCCGCCTTCCGGCGTTTTGCCGCAGCATTTGAACAGCGTGCCGATAAAATTTACGGCAGCCGGCGGACCGCCTGAGTCGCTTGACAGTGTATCAGCGGGCTTTAGCGTCCCTGTAACCAGGGATCGGGTGATTCCGATTCGATGCCCGCAAGACGAAGCGATGGCGAGTCCCGCATTGGAACTGCAGCCGGCCCTCGACCAGGCTGTCGCGGCATACCGGGCAGGGCAATACGTCGAAGCCGAGAAAATTTGCCAGCAAATTGTCTCGACGCGGGGCGATGCATTCGACGTGCTGTATGTGCTGGCTGTCGTCCAAGCCATGCTCGGCAAGCACGATCTTGCGCTCCAAAACTATAATTGCGCGCTGGCCTTGCAACCACAGCACGCTGAAGCGTTATCCAATCGCGGCAACACATTGAAGGCGCTCAAGCGCTTCGAAGCGGCGCTGGAAAGCTTTGACGAGGCAATCGCCGTGCAACCGAACTATGCGCTGGCGCTCACCAATCGCGGCGCAGTTCTGTTTGATCTCAAGCGTTATGATGACGCGCTGGCGAGCTATGACCGCTCCCTTGCCATACGCCCCGATCAGGCCGAAGCGCTTTATAACCGCGCCGGCACCTTGCACGCACTTGGGCGCTACGAGGAAGCCGTCGCGAGCTACGACAGAGCCGTCATGGTGCGGCCCCAATTTGCAGCGGCCTATGCGAATCGCGGAAATTCACTGAGCGAGTTGAACCGGCTCGACCAGGCGCTGGAGAGCTTCGATCGCGCGCTCGCCTTGCAGCCAAATCTTGTCGAAGCGCTGTGTAATCGCGGTAACGCGATGAACGGGTTGAAGCGGTTCGCGGACGCATTGGCGAGCTACGATCGTGCGCTTCATCTTAGTCCCAGTCACGCCGCGTCCCACTATAACCGCGGCAGTACTTTGCATGAATTGGGGCGATACGAGGAAGCGCTCGCAAGTTACGACCGCGCGCTCGCCTTGCAGCCCGACTATCCCGAGGCTTTCTCCAATCGCGGCGCCACATTGTACGAACTCAAACGGCACGGCGAGGCGCTGCAAAGTTACGATAAAGCTATTGCGTTGCAGCCGAATTTTCCGGAGGCCCATTGGAATGCGGCTTCGCTCAGTCTTCTCATCGGCAACTTCGCGCGCGGCTGGTCGGAATACGAATGGCGCTGGAAATACGAGGCATTGGCGTCTGCAAAGCGCAATTTTGTTCAGCCACTTTGGCGCGGCGAAGCGATCGAGGCCAAGACAATCTTACTTCATGGCGAGCAGGGGCTTGGAGATACGATTCAGTTTTGTCGCTATGCTCCGCTGGTTGCCGCTCGCGACGCGCGCGTGATTCTCGAGGTCGACCACCGGCTTCGCCCCTTGATGCTCGGTCTTTCCGGACCCACTCAGGTCGTGTCGGCGGGCGACTTCCTGCCGGAGTTCGATTTGCATTGTCCCTTGCTCAGCCTGCCGGGCGTCTTTGAAACGCGGTTGGAAACCATTCCATCGTTAATGCGCTACCTACACGCGTTGCCGCACCAGGTGATGGAATGGGACACGCGACTAGGGAAGCGGACACGACCAAGGATCGGACTTGCCTGGTCGGGGAACGCCGCACATCACCGTGACCAAATCCGTTCGATCAATTTGAGCGCGCTGTCGATTCTTTTGGACGTAGACGCGACTTTCATCAGCGTACAGAAGGATGTTCGTCCCGCCGACGCGGCGGCGCTCGGCGAGCGCAAGGACCTCATTCAAATTGCCGACGAGCTCAGAGATTTTTCCGATACGGCCGCACTGATATCAAATCTCGATCTTGTTATCTCGGTCGACACCAGCGTCGCTCATCTGGCCGGCGCGTTAGGCCGCCCGGTCTGGATTTTGCTCCCGTACTTGCCTGATTGGCGCTGGCTGCTCGATCGCGACACCAGCCCGTGGTATCCGACCGCTCGCCTGTTCCGTCAGGACCACGCGCGCTCGTGGGATGGCGTGATCTCCAACGTTCGCGACGCGTTGCTGCCATTTATTGACCGGGCGCGATCACAAATGTCGATTTAAAAAGTGGCCCCGAAGTCGAGCGCTTCGGGGCCGGTGATGCGATCTGAAAATTAGGTCCGCGCCCGCATGCGTATCTGGAAGCTGTCGAACCCGAGTTCGGCGACTTGCAACCACGCGTAAGCATTCGCGCGGTAGGGCACGAGGCTGTCGTACAGTTTCTTGAAGTGCGGCCTTGTCTTCGATAATTCGTCGTAAAGTCCGTTGGCGGCCTTGTAACAGTCTTCAAGCACCGGCTGCGGAAACGCGCGCAGTTGCGTGCCGGTGCCCACCAGGCGCAACATTGCGGGCGGATTGACGTAATCGTATTTCGATAGAGTCCACACCCACGCGTCGTTGGATGCGGTGATGATCGCCGACTGATAGGGTTTGGGAAGTTCGCGCCATTTCGGGAGATTGATGATGTTATGGGCTTGCCCGCAACCCTCCCACCAGCCGGGATAGTAGTAGTTCCTGGCGATCTTGGCGAAGCCGAGCTTTTCGTCGTCGTAAGGACCGACCCACTCGCACGCGTCAATCGTGCCCTTCTCCAGTGCCGGATAAATATCGCCGGCAGCCAGCTGTTGCGGCACAACACCGAGTCTCGACAGGATCAAGCCGGCAAACCCGCCGACGCGGAATTTCAGTCCCTTGAGATCGTCGCTCGTGTTGATGTCCTTGCGAAACCAGCCGCCCATCTGGGCGCCGGTGTTGGCGGCGGCAAAGCCGATGCAGTTGTAGTCATTGAGGAGGCCATTCAGCAGTTCCTCGCCGCCGCCATGGCGGATCCAGGAAATCATCTGGCGTGTGTTCAGGCCGAACGGGAGCGCCGTGCCGAAAGTGAAGGCCGGGTCCTTGCCGAAGTAGTAATAGAGCGCGGTGTTGCCCATCTCGACAGTGCCGCCTTGGACGGCGTCGAGCACTTGCAGACCGGGTACGATCTCGCCGGCGGCGAAGACCTGGATCTGGAACTTGTTGTCCGTGATCTCCGCGACACGTTTGGCAAAGTACTCACAACCGCCGTAGAGCGTATCGAGCGACTTCGGCCAGCTTGCCGTGAGCCGCCATTTCAGGTCTGGCGTTTGCGCAATTGCGGGCGCGGCAACAGCTGATGCAGCGAGCCCCACGCCCGCGGCTTGTAGGAATTGACGACGTTTCATGGCGTTTCCCCTCGTTGACGCCGGTCCGCCGACCGAAGGAGGCTTAACTCATGAATGTCTGAAGTCGCCTCGTGACGGCGGCCGACACAACAATCTTACGCTAACGGGAACAAAGCAAAAGCCCCAACCGTGGTTGTGTATGCTAACTTTTCCCTGCGGGTGGCCTTGGCTCTTCTTTTTCGGCCAACTCCTGCAGCATGGCCAGCGCCTGCAATACCGATTTGTGGCGCACTTTGGCCCGGCCGATGTCACCATACTTACGGTCATGAGCAATGACGCGGCCACTACGCGATGCGGCACAAAAAAAGACAAGGCCAATTGGTTTACCGGGCACCGCACCGGCCGGGCCTGCGATTCCTGTAATGGAAACGGCGAGATCGACGACAGCATGCGCCAGTGCACCCTTGGCCATCTCCTCCGCGCATTCGTGGCTTACTGCGCCATAGACATCGATTGTTGCGGGTGTCACGCCGAGCATTTGCTGCTTGGCCATGTTTGAATAGGTTACAAAACCGCGGTCGAGCACCTCGGACGATCCGGCAATTTCAGTGATCGCCGCTGCGACCAGCCCACCCGTGCAGGATTCTGCGGTCGCTAACGTCAGTTTTTTTGCCTTGCAGATTTCGAGCAAGGCGTTTGCCGCATCGCGCAATTTCGTGTCCGCCATTGCTCAGCCCCACGGCAGGCGAACGGTCGCCGTTGCATAGGCCGCGATGCCTTCGCCGCGTCCCGTGAAACCGAGCTTCTCGCTGGTCGTCGCCTTGACGGCCACTCGTCCGATGTCGATGCCGGCGAGCCGTGCGATGCTTGCACGCATGGCGTCGCGATGTTCGCCAATGCGTGGCGCTTCGCACACGATCGTAAGGTCGAGATGTGCGATGCGGCCACCACGGATGCGCACGCGTTCGACGGCAAACGTGAGGAAGCGGTCGGACGATGCGCCGCGCCACTGCGGATCGCTCGGCGGGAAATGTACGCCGATGTCACCATCGGCGAGGGCGCCCAGGATGGCATCAGTCAGGGCATGCAGTGCCACGTCGGCATCGGAATGGCCGGTGAGTGCCCTGCCGTGCGCAATGCGGATGCCGCCGAGGATGACGTGATCACCCGGTCCGAATGCGTGCACATCCAGGCCCGAGCCGGTACGCACATCGCCAAGCACGGCAGATTGCACAGCTTCCGCGCGTGCAAAATCTTCCGGTGTCGTGAGTTTGATATTGCCAGGCTCGCCGGCGAATACGGTTACTTTCATGCCGGCCCACTCGGCGAGTGCGGCATCGTCGGTAAAATCGCTACGCCCTTGTGCGGCGGCGCGTCGATGCGCCTGCAGCAGGGCAGGAAATCCGAATGCCTGCGGCGTTTGCACCAAGCGGATGGCGTTACGGTCAACGGTCGCCTCCACCATCCCCGCCTCGTCCACACGTTTGACGGTATCGGCGACTGGTAGCACGGGAACGGCTGCGCCGGTTTTCTCGGCCGCTGCGATCGCGCGCGCAATCAGGTCCGCGCTCGCAAAAGGCCGTGCGGCGTCGTGGACGAGGACGATATCGGGGGAGCGCGGCAACAGGGCCTCGAGTCCCGCGCGTACCGACGCCTGGCGGGTAGCACCTCCCGATACCGGTTCGAGGATATTCAGGTTGTGGGTCAGGGCGCGAACGAGGGCCAAGTCGTCGGCGCGAATGACGGGCTGCACGAAGGCAATGTTGGGGGCGTCCACAAAGGCCGATAGGGCGCGTTCGAGCAGCGTTTGCCCGGCAATGCGCCGGAATTGCTTTGGCAAATCGCCGCCCACGCGCGCGCCTTGTCCGGCGGCCACTACAACGGCTGCGACTTGCGTCATCCGAATACTCCCTCAACCCCTCTGCATTTAGCGCGTTCGTCTCGCGGCGGGAACGCGGTAAGCACTTGTACAACCTCTATTCTATGAACAATTTTTTGCACTGCAGCACTTGCGCTGCGTAGCGGAATGGCTAAACTATGAGCATCAAAAAGGATCAGCCTAAATGATAGGCAAGCGGTTCAGGGGCATTGAGTTCGGGGGTTTTCCGTCCAATGCGATTGCGGTCGGGTCGGTGGAGGTCCCGAACCGCGTCTTTTTGGCTCCAATGTCGGGAATTACCGACACACCGTTCCGGCGGATGGCCGAGCGGCTCGGCGCCGGCTTGGTTATTTCGGAAATGACCGCATGCGCCGGACTGGTGCGGGGCGATCGCGAAGCAAGCGTTCGAAGCGAAGGTGCTGGCGTTGGTATCCACGTGGTGCAGCTTGCCGGCTGCGAGGCGCATTGGATGGCGGAAGGCGCCCGTATTGCCGAGGCCCAAGGCGCCGACATCATCGATATCAACATGGGTTGCCCCTCCAAGCAGGTCACCAATGGCGTGGCAGGGTCAGCGCTCATGCGCGATCTCGATCACGCACTGGCCTTGATCGAAGCAACGGTGGCCGCCGTAGGCGTGCCAGTGACCCTGAAGATGCGGCTCGGCTGGGACGCCTCGAGCATCAATGCCCCGGAACTCGCCCGCCGCGCGGAAGGCGCCGGAATCAAGCTGATCACGGTCCACGGCAGGACCCGGTGCCAGTTCTATAACGGCACCGCCGATTGGGATGCGGTGCGCGCCGTCAAGCAAGTCGTCTCGGTTCCGGTCGTTGTGAACGGCGATATCCGCTCGTTTGAGGATGCTATACGCGCGCTGGCTGTCTCCGGGGCCGACGCGGTCATGATGGGTCGTGCGGCGCAGGGTCGACCTTGGCTGCCGGGACAGGTTGCGCGCTACCTCGCGACTGGCACACGCGAGCAGACCCCACCGCTCAGCGAACAATTCAAATTGATCGACGGCCTGTACGACGAGATGCTGCAACATCATGGCGAAGCTATCGGCCGCCGTCATGCCCGTAAACATCTTGGCTGGGCGCTCGATTCCGCAGCGGTAACTACAGGCGCGCCGGTCGAGCTAATCAAGCGTCATCGCAATCGCGTTCTCACCGCGGAAGCGCCCTCACTGGCGCGGCGTTTTCTTGCTGAAGCCTATGACGAACTGGCCCTGAGGGCTGCCGCATGACCCGTGCCCAGGTTGTCTCGGCGATCGTCAACACGCCAGCCGACGCGATGATGCATGCGTTGCCACATCCGGTGATCATGGTGTCGCCCGACGGCAAAATTGCCGACGCCAATGTCGCGGCGGAACAGTTCTTCGAGGCGTCAACCGCAATGTTGCGCCGGCACATGTTACGGGAACTGGTGCCGTTCGGCTCTCCATTGCTGCCGCTGATTGAACAGGTACGACAACGCGGTGCGGCGGTTAACGAATACAAGGTCGACCTCGCAACGCCACGCAATCCGGGCGAGCGCCTGGTGGACCTTTATGTGGCGCCATTGCCCGAATATCCCGAACACGTCGTGGTCATGCTGCAGGAGCGGACCATCGCCGACAAGATGGATCGCCAGCTGACCCATCGCGGGGCAGCACGTTCGGTTATCGCGCTGGCGGCAATGTTGGCGCATGAAATAAAAAATCCGCTGTCGGGCATTCGCGGTGCCGCACAGCTGCTTGAGCAGTCGGCGGGGGATGATGATCGGCCGCTGACAAAGCTGATCTGCGATGAGACCGACCGTATCGTGAAGCTTGTCGATCGCATGGAAGTCTTTGCCGACGAGCGCCCGATCGACCGCGAGCCGGTGAATATTCACGTCATACTGGACCACGTAAAACGGCTCGCCCAATCGGGTTTTGGGCGCCATATCAAATTCGTCGAAGAGTATGATCCCTCGCTGCCACTCGTTCTTGCGAATCGTGATCAGCTTGTTCAGGTCTTTCTTAACTTGCTCAAGAATGCCGCCGAGGCGATCGGCGAAACGGCAACAGACGGGGAAATCCAGCTTACGACCGCTTTCCGTCCGGGTGTGCGGCTTTCTGTCCCCGGCAGCAAGGCGAGGGTATCGTTACCGCTTGAGTTTTGCGTGAAGGACAACGGCTCGGGCGTCCCCGAAGACCTGATGCCGCATTTGTTCGATCCTTTCGTCACCACAAAGCAAAGCGGCAGCGGGCTCGGTCTCGCATTGGTGGCCAAGATTGTCGGCGATCATGGCGGCATTATCGAATGTGAATCACAGCCGCGGCGAACAATCTTCCGCGTGCTCATGCCGGTTTACAGCGGCGACGGCGAAGTCACTGACGATGCGCCGTCGGTCCAGAGCTCGTGAGGCAAGACATGCCGACGGGAAGCATCTTGGTTGCCGACGACGATGCAGCGATTCGCACCGTCCTCAATCAGGCACTATCACGCGCCGGATACGAGGTGCGCTCCACCGGCAATGCCGCAACGCTGTGGCGTTGGGTTACTCAGGGCGATGGCGACCTGGTGATTACCGATGTGGTGATGCCTGACGAAAATGCGTTCGACCTGATTCCGCGCATCCGCAAGGCGCGTCCCGATCTGCCTATCGTTGTCATGAGTGCGCAAAATACCTTCATGACTGCAATTCGAGCTTCCGAGCGCGGTGCCTATGAATATCTACCGAAGCCCTTCGATCTGAAGGAGCTCATTGCCATTGTCGGCCGCGCTCTCTCCGAGCCAAAAAACCCGCGTCCGGCGACTATCAAAAGCGAAGAGTTTGAAGGCATTCCGCTGGTCGGCCGATCGGCGGCCATGCAGGAAATTTACCGCGTGCTGGCGAGATTGATGCAGACCGATCTGACGGTGATGATTTCGGGCGAATCCGGGACAGGAAAGGAATTGGTGGCCCGCGCGTTGCACGACTACGGCAAGCGGCGCACCGGCACTTTTGTGGCCATCAACATGGCCGCAATCCCGCGCGACCTTATCGAGTCCGAATTGTTTGGCCACGAAAAAGGTTCATTCACCGGTGCCAACACCCGCAGCGCCGGCCGTTTCGAGCAGGCCGAGGGTGGAACGCTTTTTCTCGACGAGATCGGCGATATGCCGATGGAGGCGCAAACGCGGTTGCTGCGCGTGTTGCAACAGGGCGAGTACACGACCGTTGGCGGTCGCACGCCGATCAAAAGCGATGTGCGTATCATAGCCGCGACGAACAAGGACCTGCGGCTGTTGATCCAGCAAGGCCTGTTCCGGGAAGATTTGTTCTTCCGGCTCAACGTCGTGCCGATACGGCTACCGCCGCTGCGCGAGCGCGCAGAGGATATAGCCGACCTCATTCGCCATTTCTTCGCACAAGCCCAGCGCGAGGGTTTGCCGCCAAAACAAATGGAGCAAGCCGCGCTCGATCGCCTCAAGCGGCACCGCTGGCCCGGCAACGTTCGTGAATTAGAGAACCTCGCACGCCGCCTGGCGGCTCTCTATCCGCAGGAAACAATCAGCCTCGCGGTTGTCGATGCCGAGCTGGCGCAGCCGTCGCTTCCACTCGGCAGCGAGGAGCCGCACCGGGATGAAAATCTCAGTGGCGCCGTCGAGCGGCACCTGGCCGCCTATTTTTCGGGGTTTGAGGACGGCTTACCACCCGCAGGCCTCTATCATCGCATTCTGCGTGAGGTCGAATATCCCTTGCTGACAGCGGCTTTAGCGGCCACCCGTGGCAACCAAATCCGCGCAGCGGACCTCCTGGGCCTCAATCGCAACACGCTGCGCAAGAAAATCCGCGATCTCGATATCCAGGTTTATCGCGGCGGCAGCTGATCGCCGTCTCAGAAATTCGGGCGTATCGCGCCGCGGATTTGTCGCAATTCGGCAACATTGTTGTATAAAAGCATCAGTGCCCGGGGAGGGCCGAACCTTTTGGTGTGCTTGTCCAGCAGGGCGGCCGCTCCCCACAATGTGTTGCCGCCAGGGGTCAATGAGCGTCGAACAGGCCGCCACCGCCGAAACAGCGCTTGCCGGCGCACCCGCTAAACGTGGGGAAACACGCGTTCTCGGTCCGATCGCGGTCGCGCTTGCTTTGCTGTCGGCCTTCGCCACCTTCGTCGTTCTTGCCGATCTCACACCCATTTCGCCGACCCACAATGTCGTGGTCACGTTGTTGCTTGCAAATGCTGCAACGGTCTTGTTGCTGCTCAGCCTCATCGTGCGGGAAGTGTGGCAGGTGGTGCAGGCCCGGCGCAGCGGACGAGCTGCCGCGCGGCTGCATGTGCGCATCGTGGGGCTGTTCTCCATCATCGCCGCCGCTCCGGCAATCATGGTTGCAATCGTTGCCAGCGTGACCCTCGATCGTGGTCTCGATCGGTTATTTTCCACGCGTACGCGCTCGGCAATCGAGAACTCGCTGATCGTGGCCGAAGCTTATCTGCGCGACCACGCGCAGATTGTGCGATCTGATATAATGGTGATGGCCTTCGATATCGGACGCAGCAAAGCGATATTCGATCAAGATCCGGACAAGCTCCGGCAGTTTCTTACCTTCCAGGCGTCCGTTCGCGGGCTGGCAGCGGCGATCGTGATCGACAAAGATCTCAAAGTCATCGCGCGCGCCGACCTCAATGTGAACCAGACCTTCGCATTGCCGCCGCGGGACGCATTGCCTCACATTACCGAGAAGGAGCCGCAAATCGTCCTGTTGCCGGACACCAACTATGTCGCGGCGATAGTCAAGCTCGATCAATACGAGAACTACTACCTCTATATAACCCGCCTGCTGGATCCGCGTGTCGTGCCGCAACTGCAGGCGACCCGAGCGAGCGTCACCGAATATGCCGCGCTTGAATCGCGACGCGTTGGCGTGCAAGTGGCCTTCGCATTAATGTACACGGTGATCGCCTTGATCGTTCTCCTCTCGGCGGTCTGGATTGGCTTCAATTTCGCCAATCGCCTGGTCGCGCCGATCCGGCGGCTCATTGGCGCCGCCAACGCCGTCTCAACGGGAAACCTTTACGTTCGCGTGCCGGTACGGCAAGCGGAGGGTGATCTCGCGCACCTTGGTGAAACGTTCAACCGCATGACGCAGGAGCTGCGCACGCAGCGCGATGACATCATGCACGCGCGCGATCTTATCGACAGCCGCCGACGATTTACCGAGGCCGTTCTCGCCGGCGCCAGCGCTGGCGTTATTGGCGTTGATAGTGCCGGAAATGTCAGCATTCTAAACCGATCGGCAGAAAAGTTGATCGGACGCGCCGAAAGCGAGGCGCTTGGCCGGCCATTGAACGAAGTACTGCCTGAGCTTGCGGACATCATGGCGGGTGCACAATCGGGCGCTCCAACGCAGGATCAGATTACGATCAGCCGCAACGGTCGCGAACGCAATTTGTCGGTGCGGGTCACCAGCGAACAATCGGCCGAATCCGATCGCGGTTACGTGGTGACGCTCGACGATATCACCGATTTAGTGACCGCCCAGCGCACGTCCGCCTGGGCCGACGTGGCGCGGCGCATCGCGCATGAGATCAAGAATCCGCTCACGCCAATTCAGCTTTCGGCCGAGCGTCTGCGCCGCAAGTACGGAAAAATGATTGGTGAAGATCGCGGCGTTTTCGAACAGTGCACCGACACCATTGTCCGCCAAGTCGACGATATCAGACGGATGGTTGATGAATTTTCTCACTTCGCGCGGATGCCGAAGCCTGTGCTTGCTTCGGAAGATATCGCCGATGTCGTGCGGCAAACGGTATTTTTGATGCGCGTCGGAAATTCGGAGATCGATATCGAAGCGGAGATTGCAGAAGAACCGATGCCGGCGCGATTTGACCGGCGTTTGATCTCGCAGGCGCTGACCAACATTATTAAGAACGGGACTGAGGCGATTGCGGCCGTGCCTCCGGGCGAGCTGGGGAAGGGCAAAATTCGCGTTTACGCGGCGCGGGATGGCGCGGACATTGTGATCGACGTGGTTGATAACGGCATTGGCTTGCCGACAGCAAACCGGAGCCGGTTGCTTGAGCCCTATGTCACCACGCGCGAGAAGGGGACGGGGCTTGGTCTCGCCATTGTGGGGCGGATCGCCGAAGAGCATGGGGGCAGCATCGAGCTGCGCGATGCCGCGGAAAAAATACCCGGTCAGCGCGGCGCCTGGGTGCGGGTACGCTTTGCCGCCGAAGGCAAAGTCGACCCTGAGCCCGAAAAATCCAAAGATCATGTGCGGGTGACCTGATGGCCTCGGAAATCCTAATCGTCGATGATGAAGCAGATATCCGCGATCTCGTGGCGGGGATTCTGCAAGATGAAGGCTACAGCACGCGGACCGCGCGCAATAGCGATGACGCGTTGACGGCGATCACAACGCGCCGGCCAAATCTGGTTTTCCTCGATATCTGGTTGCAAGGCAGCAAGCTTGACGGGCTGCAATTGCTTGATGCCGTCAAGCAGGAGCACGCTGAATTGCCCGTCGTGATGATTTCCGGTCACGGCAATATCGAGACCGCCGTGGCTGCTATAAAACATGGCGCTTACGATTTTATCGAGAAGCCGTTCAAAGCTGACCGTCTGGTCCTCGTCGCAGACCGTGCCCTGGAAAACTCGCGGCTTAAACGCGAGGTCAAGCAACTCAAGCAAATGTCGCCACAGCCATCAACGCTGATCGGGCACTCCGCAGCGATAGGACAGTTGCGTCAGGCCGTCGAACGCGTAGCGCCGACCAATAGCCGTGTGCTTGTCGTCGGTCCTTCGGGAGCGGGCAAGGAGCTCGCCGCGCGGACGCTTCATCAATTGTCCGGACGTGCAAGCGGCCCCTTCGTCGTCATCAACGCTGCCGCGATTACACCGGAGCGCATGGAAATTGAACTGTTTGGAGTTGATCAGTCCAACGGTTCGGAAGGACGCAAGCCCGGGGCTCTCGAAGAGGCCCATGGCGGGACCTTGTTTATCGATGACATCGCCGAGCTTCCACGAGAGACGCAAAACAAGATTTTGCGTGTGCTCGTGGACCAGACCTTCCAGCGGGTCGGCGGCAGTACCAAAATAGCCGTCGATGTTCGGATCGTATCTTCGACCGCGCGCAATCTCGAAGTGCTGATCGCCGAGGGCAAATTTCGCGAAGATCTCTATCATCGTCTTGCGGTGGTGCCGATCCGTGTGCCGCCGCTGGCGGAACGGCGCGAGGATGTTCCCGATCTCGTCGACTATTTCATGGATCAGATTTCGCTGGCGACCGGGTTGCCGAAGCGGCGGATCGGCGATGATGCCATGGCCGTTTTGCAATCGCACAGTTGGCCGGGCAACGTAAGGCAGCTGCGGAACAACATCGAGCGTCTGATGATCCTTGCGGGCGGTGACCCGGAGGCGGTCATGAATGCGAGCATGCTGCCGCCGGACGTGGGCTCAATGGTGCCAAGCATGCCGAATGGAAATGGCGGTGAGCAGCTTATGGGTCTGCCGCTGCGCGATGCCCGGGAGGTATTCGAACGTGAATACCTGGTCGCGCAAATCAGCCGGTTCGGCGGCAATATCTCGCGGACCGCTGAGTTCGTCGGCATGGAACGTTCCGCCTTGCATCGCAAACTCAAGGCGCTTGGAATCGACTAACCGCTCCATGCCGCGCATCGCTTATGTCAATGGACGCTATTTGCCGGGCAGCGACGCCAAGGTCGCCGTCGAAGATCGCGGTTATCAGTTTGCAGACGGTGTCTACGAGGTCTGCGAGGTCAGGGGAGGGCGCATGATCGACGAACGGCGGCACATGGCGCGTCTCGATCGCTCGCTTGGCGAACTACGCATCGCACGCCCAATGTCATTCGCCGCGATGCGCATCGTTCTGCGCGAGACAATCCGGCGCAATCGCGTCCGCGATGGCATCGTCTACGTTCAGGTCACCCGCGGTGTCGCGCGACGGGACTTTCCGTTTCCGGCCGACGAAACCCGGCCGTCTCTGGTCGTTACGGCGCGCAGCAATGATCTAGAGCAGCTCGAGCAACTCGCCGTAGAGGGAATTGCTGTTATCACAACGCCGGACATTCGCTGGAAGCGCGTTGATATCAAATCGGTGGCGTTGTTGCCGAATGTGTTGGCCAAGCAGCAAGCGCGCGAGCAGGGGGCACGCGAGGCCTGGCTTGTTGACGAGCAGGGCCGCGTCACCGAAGGCGCATCATCGAACGCCTGGATCGTTAGCCGTGATGGAAAGCTAATCACCCATCCGCTCGGCCAAGCCATCCTGCCGGGGGTCACGCGCTCGGTGGTGATCGACGTGATCAAGGCTCAGGGACTTGCGTTTGAAGAGCGTTGCTTCACGGTCGAGGAGGCCTATGCCGCACGCGAGGCTTTTGTCACCTCCGCGAGCCAGATCGTATTGCCGGTCGTGAGTATCGATGGACGCCCCGTTGGCAACGGGGCGCCTGGATTGGTCGCAACGGCATTGCGCCACGACTATCATCGCCATGCCGAGCTTAGCGAATAATCGTTGCCTTTTGCCGCGGGCGGGGACTGAAGGTTTGACCGCCGATAAAAGCGCGAAAAAATGTGTTATTTCATAGCTTTGATATGGATTGCGCCAACTTGTGCTTGCGCCGGGGAAGCACCTGCAATCTAATAGTGGTTCCCGGGCCTCGCACCGCTTCTGCGAGGGGCAAAGCGGCGCATCCTCCAAAAAGGGAATGCGGAAGGACTTGGGCAAATAAAGGTCTCGCGCGCTAGACGCGAGCAAAAATGGAAAAACGGCCATGGCAGCCGATCGTGCGCAAAATCTGCAAGACACCTTTCTCAATCACGTCCGCAAAAGCAAAATTCCTCTCACCATCTTTCTGGTGAACGGCGTCAAATTGCAGGGCGTGGTAACTTGGTTCGATAACTTCTGCGTGCTATTGCGACGTGACGGACACTCTCAACTCGTTTACAAGCACGCGATCTCGACCATCATGCCGGGTCATCCAATCCAACTCTTCGAAGGGGCCGACGAGCCTCCAGCCGGAGACAAGGTCTAATTGGAAGTACGTCGCCGTGATCAACGCGCCGATCTCCTGAGCCCAACTGCGCCGGGCGCCGAGACCGGCCGCGCGATTGTCATTGAGCCATGGTTAAAAAATCCGCCGCGCAAAAATGCTGCCTCTGCGCGGGCGAATGTGCGTGCACCTGAAGCGCGGCTTGAGGAAGCGGCCGGCCTTGCGCGTGCCATCGACCTGACAGTTGTCGAAGCGGGGCTGGTGACACTCAATGACATCCGGCCCGCGACCTATATCGGTAGGGGAAAGGTCGACGAAATCGCGGGGCTGGTGAAAAGCCTTTCGGCATCCGTTGTCGTGATAGATTGCGCCGTCTCGCCGGTTCAGCAGCGCAATCTGGAGAAGGCGTGGAATACGAAGGTCATCGACCGCACGGGCCTGATCCTTGAAATCTTCGGCCGGCGCGCCCGTACGCGGGAAGGCGCACTGCAAGTCGAGCTTGCGCATCTCACTTATCAGAAGAGCCGGCTGGTTCGCTCCTGGACCCATCTTGAGCGTCAACGTGGCGGATTTGGCTTTCTTGGCGGGCCGGGCGAGACCCAGATCGAAGCAGACCGGCGTGTTATCGAGGAGCGCATTGCGCGCATCGAGGTAGAGCTCGAAAGGGTCAAACGCACCCGCAAACTGCACCGCGATAGCCGAAAGCGCGTGCCGTATCCGATTGTGGCGTTGGTCGGTTACACCAACGCCGGCAAATCAACACTGTTTAATCGAATGGCCACTGCGAGCGTATTGTCGGCTGATATGTTGTTCGCCACGCTCGATCCGACGTTGCGTGCGGTCAACCTCCCGCACGGCGTCCGTATTATTCTGTCGGACACGGTGGGATTTATTTCGGATCTTCCGACGATGTTAGTGGCGGCCTTTCGAGCGACCCTGGAAGAGGTCATCGAAGCCGATATCATTTTGCACGTGCGCGACATCTCGCATGGCGATTCCGAAGCCCAATCGAAAGACGTCGAGACCGTGCTGGCCGAACTGGACATCGCAGCCTCCGACCGGCGGCTGATCGAGGTCTGGAACAAGATCGATCGGCTCGACGAAGAAGGCCGCGCAAGGTTGCTCAACTTTGTCGAAAGGCAACCAACTCATCATCGGACCGTGCCGGTGTCGGCATTGAGCGGCGAGGGCATCGATCGCTTGATCGATACGATCGAGGTGCGTTTGAGCGAAAGTCGGCAGACTCTCGAACTTTTAATCGATCCGGCCGATGGTGCGGGTCTGAGCTGGCTCTACCGGCACTCCGAGGTGCTATCCAGGGGTCTCCGCGACGACGGTCGGCTGGCGGTAACGGTGCGCGCCAACCCCGACAAAGCTGCGCAGGTACGCGCAAAATTCAGCGCCTAGACCGCAACTTCTCGGCTGCCTTTGCTTCGTCCCACAGTTTATCCATTTCCGTAAGGCTTGCATCTTTAGGCGCTTTTCCGCGCGCAGCGAGCGCGCGCTCGATTTCAGCGAAGCGGCGCTCGAACTTGATGTTGGTGTCGCGCAGGATGGCTTCGGGGTCAGCGTCAAGATGACGGGCGAGGTTAACGACTGCGAACAGAAGATCGCCAACCTCTGCTGCCATCCGGCCTTTATCGCCACGGTCAAGCTCAGCTTCGATTTCGTCCGCCTCTTCTCGAATTTTGGCGAGAACCGCGCGCGCATCATTCCAATCGAAGCCGACCCGTCCGGCCTTGTCCTGGAGTTTCAAGGCGCGGGTTAATGCGGGCAGGGCAACTGGCACTCCTGCCAGCGCTCCTTTGGGTGCCTCCTCGCCGCGTTCGGCCCTTTCCTCTGCCTTGATGCGTGCCCAAAGTCCCTCAACCGCCTTTGCGGTCTTGCCGTCCGCGTCGGCGAACACATGCGGATGGCGGCGAATGAGCTTCGCGGTGACGGCTTCGACCACATCGGCGAAATCGAAGGCGCCTTGTTCCTCCGCCATGCGGGCGTGGAACGCGACCTGCAAAAGCAAGTCGCCCAGTTCGTCCTTCAGCCCCGTCAGGTCGTCGCGCGCAATGGCGTCGGCCACCTCATAGGCTTCCTCAAGCGTATAGGGCGCGATGCTCCTGAAATCCTGCTCAAGATCCCACGGGCAGCCGCTTCCCGGCGTGCGCAAAGCCGCCATGATCTCGATTAGGCGGGCAATATCGCGGGATGGCTTCACAGGGGTCTGACGTGCGATTGGGGTTTAGCGTTGCCGCGACCGTACCAAAGCCAGGTTGAGGCCGCGACGATGCATCCATGATTCGCATAAGACATATTATGGAATATCTCTTATAGGGCCTGATATTGTTGGTCTCACAGCAGATTTAGATCAAAGTTGATGCGTCCAATTGGTTGCCGAGGCGCAGGACATCACTCAGCCCGTAGCGAAGCTCATCAGGTCGTAGGCCGGCTCGACCGTCGGCGGCAAATGGGCCCGGAGCGCCGCGTAGTCCATATCGGTGTGGAGATTGGTCAGAATAGCCCGTTTGGGTTTGACCCTGGCAATCCAATGCAGCGCCTCATCAAGGTTGAAATGGCTCGGATGCGGCGTCTTGCGCAAGGCGTCGACGATCCAGATGTCGAGGCCGCTCAGGGCGGCAACGCTGTCCGGTGGCAGCCCTTTAATGTCCGCCGAATAGGCTACATTGCCAAATCTGAATCCCAGGGACGGGATATCGCCGTGCTCCTGCAGGACAGGCAGCGCCGCGATAGAGCCGCCAGGCCCCGCGATGTTAACCAGCTCGCCCGGCATCAGCCGCTTCTCGGTGGCAATCGGCGGATATTCGCTGCCGGGCGGCGTCATGAAGCAATAGCCGAACCGGGCGCGCATGGCGCGCGAGGTTGGCTCATCGAGATAAACATCGAGGCGGCGCCGCCGGTGGACGAACAACGGCCGTAAATCATCAATGCCGTGCGTGTGGTCGGCGTGCTCATGCGTGATCAATACACCGTCGATCCAGTCGACCTCGGTATCCAAAAGCTGCATGCGCAGATCGGGCGAGCAGTCGACGAGGACCCGCGTCCGTTGCCCTTGGGCGTTCGAGCGCTCAACCAAAAGCGAACAACGCCGCCGCCGGTTCTTCGGGTTGTTCGGATCGCATTCGCCCCAGCCCAGCGCCACCCGCGGCACGCCCATCGACGAGCCGCAGCCCAGGATGGTGAAGGTTAAAGTCATGCGGCGTCCGCCAACTCACGCGGCACTTTGCTGAACAGCCGGAAAAAGTTGTCGGTCGTCAGCCGCGCGATATCGGCAGAGGAAACGCCACGCGTATCCGCTAAAACTTTAGCCGTTTCGCCTACGTACGCGGGTTCATTGCGCTTTCCGCGATACGGCAGCGGCGCAAGATAGGGTGCGTCGGTTTCGACCAGGAGACGTTCGGCCGGCAATGCGGCCGCGATTTCCCGCAACGCGTCCGAATTCTTGAATGTCAGAATTCCGGTAAATGACACATAGTGCCCCAGATCAATGGCGGCGAATGCTAGGTCACGGCCGCCAGTGAAGCAGTGCAGGACAGCGGGGAAGGCGCCCTTCCCGCTTTCCTCGCGAAGGATTTTGGCCATGTCGGCATCGCAATCACGCGAATGGATGACCAAAGGCAAGCCTGTCTCGCGGGCGGCCGCGATGTGTTGCCGGAAACTTGCGGCCTGCGCGTCGCGTGGACTGTTGTTGCGGAAATAGTCGAGGCCGGCTTCGCCGATCGCCACCACCTTCGGGTGCTTCGAAATGCCGATCAATCTCGCGGCGTCAACGTCGATTTCCTCGTGCGAATAATGCGGATGCGTGCCGACCGAGCAAAAAACCTCGGGAAAATTCTCGGCGATCGCAAGAACCTGCGCGTGTCTCTTCACGCGCGTTGAAATGGTCACAAGGCGGCCGATATCGGCCGCCCGCGCCCGCGCGACAATTGCATCGAGCTCGGCCGAAAAATCCGGAAAGTCGAGATGGCAGTGGCTGTCCACCAGCATGGCTCAAGCCTTCTCTTCCACTTCAACGTAGCGTGGAAAGACGGGAGATGGCGCCGGCAATGTAAGGCCCGACTTGATCCTCGTCGTCGCGTTAAGCATGTCGAAATTGCGCTCGTCCGATTTGACGGCAAGCAGATCGAGCAGTTTGGATGCCGACGCCGGCACGAATGGCTGCGCCAAGATCGCAACCCGGCGCAAGATTTCTGCCGTGACGTACAGCACGGTCCCCTGACGCTTCGGGTCGGTCTTTGCAAGCGCCCATGGCGCCTCGGCGGCAAAATAGCGGTTGGCATCGGCAACCACGGCCCACACGCAATTAAGCACCTGGTGCAGCTGCTGCGTTTTCATATGTTCGCGCGCGGTGCCAATCATGGCATCCGCCGCCCCGAGGATGGTCTTGTCTGTCTCGCTGAAAGCGCCCGGCTCCGGCAGTTTGCCGCCGAAAGCCTTGCCGATCATTGACAGTGACCGCTGCGCGAGATTGCCGAGATCGTTTGCCAGATCCGCGTTGATGCGGTTGACGATCGCCTCATGGCTGTAGTTGCCATCCTGGCCGAACGGCACTTCACGCAGGAAGAAATAGCGAAACTGATCGACGCCATAGGTGTCGGTCATGGTGAACGGGTCGATCACATTACCGACCGATTTCGACATCTTCTCACCGCGATTGAAAAGAAATCCGTGCGAGAAAATGCGTTGCGGCACCTCGAGGCCAGCCGACATCAGGAAAGCCGGCCAATAGACTGCGTGAAAGCGCACGATATCCTTGCCGATCACGTGCAAGGATGCCGGCCAGTAGCGCTTGAATCTATCGCTGCCGGTATCCGGGAAACCGACGCCTGTGATGTAGTTGGTGAGTGCATCCACCCACACATACATGATGTGGCCGTCGCTCCCCGGCACGCGAACGCCCCAATCGAATGTCGTGCGCGAGATCGACAAATCCTGAAGACCCCCGCGCACGAAGCTCGCGACTTCATTCAGCCGTTCTTTCGGCAGCACGAAGTTTGGCCGTGCATACAGCGCAAGCAGCTTTTCCTGATAGGCGGAGAGCCTGAAGAAATAGCTCGCCTCCTCAACCCATTCAACCGGCGTGCCGGTCTTGGCGGCGACGCGTACTTTCTGCTCGTTGAGATTTGTCTCGTCCTCGGCGTAGTATGCTTCATCGCGCACCGAGTACCAGCCGGCATATTTGCCGAGATAGATGTCACCGTTCTGCTCCATCCGCTGCCAGATCGCTTCGGATGAACGGTGATGACGCTCTTCGGTCGTATGGATGAAATCGTCGTTCGAGCAATTCATCCGCTTCACCATCGCCTCGAAGCGCGGCACATTGCGATCGAGCAATTGGCGCGGCGTCAGTCCTTCCTTGGCGGCCGTCTGCTGGATCTTCTGCCCGTGCTCGTCGGTGCCGGTGAGGAAATAGACGTCATAGCCATCGAGCCGCATAAAGCGGGCGATGGCGTCTGTGGCGATCGCTTCATAGGCGTGGCCGATATGCGGCGGGCCATTTGGGTATGAGATCGCGGTGGTGATGTAATATGGCGTCTTGGCCGGCATTTCGTGTGTTCGTTCAAAGACGTGGATGGCCGGGAGTGCCCGGCCATGACGAGTCCGGGACTAGGTATCAATGGCGGGCGACCGGAGCAAGCACCGGTGCCACAACGCCCCAGCGGTAAATCATTCAAAATCTCTTTGAACCTTTGTCATCGACCGCTAGTCAAATGGATCGATGACACATGACCCGCAAACCGACGCATTCTTCCGCCGCATTTGGCCGGCGGTCGCCGTCAGCTGCGGATTGGGCTTAACGGCCGTCTGGGCCGCGGCGCTGATCTATGGCCTTTTCAGCGTAGTCCTGGAGACGTTTTTGGGTCCCCTCGCCTCGCACATCTTTTCGGTGATTTTCAGCTGACGCGATTTTCGAGACGGATGACATGAACCATTCACGCGTCCGACACGACTACAGTTCGAGTGCAATCGTCGGGTCCCGCCACACCCCGACGTGTTGTATTCGGTAGCCCCGCCTTGGTTTCGGCGGGGCTACACTTCTTTATTTTGTGACCATGCGCCTGGTTGCCGATGGCGGCGCTTCCCCCGGCGCTGCGGGCGTTATCGCGAATGTCAGCCAGGCGTTCCAGCCATCGGGCCTGTTCTGTGCGGCAAATTCGCCATAGCCCTTGAGATTCAAGTATCCCTGCCATTCCCTGCTGATGGGAAAGACGTAGCCGATCTGCGGCCCAATTCCGGCCACACGCGATTCGAAGCATCCGACGCGGTCGCCTGAGCCGCTGTCGCAAGAGAGCTGCTGGTACCAATAGCCAACGAGTCCGACTTGCCACTGCTTGGTCAGGAATTGCGATGCACCCAAATCCAGATGCATGTCGATGCCGTTCTGGTAATTCGTGTTCGTATTTTCGAAGTTGTAAGTGAAGCCGAGTGTGGCGGAAAATTCGCGTCCGGTCTTTGGATCAAAGTAAGTATAGGCCCCGCCCCCGTCGATTGCGTTGTGTCCTATGCCGAGATTGGCAATTGAACTTGAGTGATACACTCCTGTCGTCAGATTTCCCGTTAAATAGGTCATGAAATTATTGACGCCAAAATTCCAGCGCAAAGAGGCCATTGGTAGCAGATCGCCAAAACCGGTAGCCGTTTGGGTAAGGCTGCGCCCAACCGTAAATCCGGGGCCACCCAATCCCAAGTTGCCCGCTATTGTTGCGTCAACACTGCTCTCAATTCGTCCATAAGGTACTCCCAAGCTGATGTTGGCCTGACCGCCCAACACCGGTGTTGCAAACGTGTAGCCCGGGATCGCGAGATACAATGGCTCGGCGCTGCCGTGAACGTTAGCATTGAGGTTTCCGTTGAAATTCACGTTTATGTTGCCGACAGGTACCTGCTTCGCGAACGCCACGTTCCCGCCGGCAGAAACCTGGTTGTAATAAAAAACATTGGCCAATGAAAATCCCGGCACCTGCGGCGTTGCTGCAAGACTGCCGAAAAAGCCCGGGACCCAAAAACTCACGCCGCCTTCGTCAGCAATGGCCGGTTTCGTAGCAAAGCCAATCGCTGAAGCGAGTGCGCAGAGTGCTATTTGCCTTGCAAGTTTGCTGTGTGCCGCTTTTTTCACGGTCGCCTCCCCTTCGAGTCTGCAGATTAGGCTGCCGGTTCACGGAAGGCAGGGGTGGCCGTCGCAATTTCCGAAAATCCGCGCGGCCGTGACCGCCGTGCCACAACCTGGGTCATCTTGCCCTACCAGGATGCCACAAAACGCTTGGTTCTCTGAAACTTAGGGGACACACAAAGAGCCTGGGCGAGGACAATCGAAGCCGCTCGCGCTGTTGATCAGCGATGCTGACCGATCACATTTTCGTCAATTGAAGCGGCTCGGCATCCGCCGCAACATGTTTGCGGCTTTGTTCTTGCCCCTGCCGATGCGGGAGTAGTGGTTGTGTCGTTCGTGGAGCCGCCAGTAATAGATTCAGTCGACACACCGAGCCCCGCGCTACGCACAAACATGGTCCATATTCCTGGCGGCACCTTCCGCATGGGATCGAACAAGCACTATCCAGAAGAAGCGCCAATCCACCGCGTCTCCGTTGATTCATTCTGGATTGACCGCACCCCAGTCACCAACGCGCAGTTCAGGGAGTTCGTGCGCGAAACCGGCCATGTAACGTTCGCCGAAATTCCACCTGACCCGAAAGATTATCCCGGCGCGCTCCCGCATATGTTGTTTGCCGGATCGCTGGTGTTCACCCCGCCGGATCATCCCGTCGATCTGCGCGACTGGAGTCAGTGGTGGACCTTCATGAAGGGCGCCGATTGGCGCCATCCATATGGGCCCGGCAGCAATATCGACGGGCTCGATGATCATCCGGTCGTGCATGTCGCTTATTCCGATGCGCTCGCCTATGCGCGCTGGGCCGGCAAGGATATGCCGACTGAGGCTGAATGGGAATTCGCCGCTCGCGGCGGCCTCGAAGACGCCGAATTTACCTGGGGCAACGAGTTCATGCCCGGCGAGCGGCAGATGGCCAATACCTGGCAGGGCGAATTTCCGTACCAGAAGCGCAGTCCGAAAGGATACGAACGTACAACGCCTGTGAGGGCCTTTCCGCCCAACGCCTATGACCTCTACGACATGATCGGCAATGTCTGGGAGTGGACAAGCGACTGGTATTCGCCCAAGCACCAGGCCGATGCTCCGAAAGCGTGTTGCATACCGGAAAATCCGCGCGGCGGACCGGAAGCAGAGAGCTATGATCCGCGCCAGCCGAATATCAGAATTCCGCGCAAGGTTCTGAAGGGCGGATCGCACCTGTGCGCGCCGAACTATTGCCGTCGCTATCGCCCGGCCGCGCGCCACGCGCAGCCAATTGATACGTCAACCAGCCATATCGGATTTCGATGCGTCATTCGGGAAAGGGAAGTGCAATGAAAAAAATCTCACTGCTTTTGTCCGCAGGCCTTCTTGCAACTTTTGCCGTTGCCACCGCATCAAGCGCACAAACGACGGCAGCTGCAACCAACGAAGCGGAGGCGCGTGCCATCGCGCAGGAGGCTTACATTTATCTCTATCCTCTGGTCACAATGGATGTGACGCGCAAGCAGCTCATTAATTCCCCGCCAAGCACCGGCATTGGCGGTCCGACGAATACCTTTGTCAACATTCCCACGTTTCCCACCGCAGACATGAGGGCCGTCGTTCGTCCCAACTTCGACACGCTTTATTCAAGTGCGTGGGTGGATCTCACGCGCGGGCCGGTGGTCGTTTCTGCCCCCGACACAAACGGACGATATTACCTGCTTCCGATGCTCGATATGTGGACTGATGTGTTCGCCTCACCGGGCTGGCGCACGACAGGCACGAAGGCGGCGAATTTCCTGCTCGTACCGCCGAGATGGAACGGCAAGGTCCCTGCCGGAATGACGCGCGTCGATGCACCAACGCCATACGTTTGGATCATCGGCCGCACCAAGACAGATGGACCGCAGGACTATGAGGCGGTCCACGCCGTCCAGAAGGGCTACAAAATCACGCCATTGTCCGGATGGGGCAAGCCGGCCGTCGCAGTCAAGCAAGTCATCGACCCATCTGTCGACACCAAGACACCACCGAAAAGCCAGGTCGACACGATGCAGGGCGCGAAATTTTTCGTTTACGCGGCCGAACTGCTCAAGCTCCACCCTCCGCACGACACCGACCAACCGATCATCGCGCGCCTGAAGCGGATCGGCTTCGAGGCCGGCAAGAGTTTCAATGTCGCGAAGCTCGATGCGACAGTGCAGAAAGCAATCGCGGATGCGCCGGGCGCGGCGCAGAAGCTGATGGAATGGAAAACGCCGAGCATGGCACGTGTGGCGAATGGCTGGTCGATGAATACCGACACGATGGGTGTCTACGGCAACTATTATCTGAAACGTGCGATCGTTGCGCAGGCCGGACTTGGCGCGAACGTGCCGGAGGATGCGATCTATCCGCTCAACCTCGCCGACGATACCGGTAAGCCGCTCGATGGCGCCAATAAATACGCCATCCGGTTTGCGAGCAACGAGCTTCCTCCGGTCGATGCATTCTGGTCAATCACTCTGTACGACTCTGAGGGGTTCCAGGTTGCAAATTCGATCAACCGCTTTGCGGTGAGCAGCTGGATGCCATTCAAACGCGACGCCGACGGGTCGTTGACGCTTTACTTCCAGAACGAAAGCCCGGGCGCAGATCGGGAGGCCAACTGGCTTCCGGCGCCGAAGGGGCCTTTCAATCTCACCATGCGCCTCTATGCACCGAAATCGGAGGCATTGACCGGACTTTGGAATCCTCCGCCCGTCACAAAAGTTCAGCAAAGGGAGAGCACGGGGGCAAACTAGCCCTCACCCGAAAGAGCGTGTGCGCTTGTCACGAGCAAGTGCGGACGAATTTATCGTCTTGTCTGTTGATAGGGAGGAGATGATGCGTACGAGCGACGATGGAGGTTTAAGACCGAGCGCACCAATCATCAAATCATCAGAGACGCCCGCGGGTCGGTTGCGGGCAAACATTCTGACGGGGGTCGCAGCCATCGGTCTTGCATGCGGCACACTGTTCGGTTCGGGTCCCGCCAGTGCGCAGCAACAGCAGCGGCCGAACATCCTCGTGATCTTCGGCGATGACATCGGCCAATCCAACATTAGCGCTTACTCGATGGGTTTGGTGGGCTACCGGACACCGAATATCGATCGCATCGCGAAAGAAGGCATGATCTTCACTGACTATTACGCGGAGAACTCATGCACGGCCGGCCGCTCGACTTTTATCACTGGGCAAGTGTGCCTGCGCACGGGTCTCTGTAAAGTCGGCATCCCCGGCGCGACAGTCGGTCTACAGGACCGCGATATGACGATCGCCCAGGCTCTCAAGCCGCTCGGCTATGCAACCGGGCAGTTCGGCAAAAATCATCTCGGCGACCGTGATGAGTTTCTGCCGACCAAGCACGGTTTCGACGAGTTTTATGGAAACCTCTACCATCTCAACGCTGAAGAAGAGCCCGAGCGTCCCTACTATCCCAAGAACGATGCGACCTTCGTGAAGAGCCAGTCGCCGCGCGGCGTTCTTAAATCGTCTGCTGACGGCAAGGTCGAAGATACAGGCCCACTGAACCGAAAGAGAATGGAGACGATCGACGACGAGACCACGGCCGCGGCGATTGATTTCATGACCCGGCAAGTACGCGCCAACCGCCCATTCTTCACATGGATGAATACGACACGCATGCACGCTTTCACGCACGTCAGGGAGTCGATGCGCGGCCAAAGCGGTATGCCGGGCAACGAGTATGCCGATGGCATGATCGAACATGATGGCGACGTCGGCAAATTGCTAAAGGCTGTTGATGATCTTGGGATCGCCAACAACACCATTGTTGTCTACACCACCGACAACGGGCCCAATCAGTGGTCATGGCCGGATGCCGCGACCACGCAGTTCCGCAGCGAGAAAGATACCAACTGGGAAGGCGCATTCCGTGTGCCGGCGATGATCCGTTGGCCCGGCCGGATCAAGGCGGGCGAAGTCTCCAATGAGGTTGTCTCGGGCCTCGACTGGTTCCCCACTTTGCTTGCTGCGGCGGGCAATGCAAACATCAAGGAACAACTGTTGAACGGCGCGAACGTTGGCGGGAAGACGTTTAAGGTGCACTTGGACGGCTACAACCAGTTGCCCTATTTGACTGGTCAGCAGCCAAAGTCCGCGCGTAACGAGTTCTACTACTTCAATGACGACGGAAATCTGGTCGCCTACCGGTACAACGACTGGAAAATCGTATTCTGCGAACAGCGCAAGCCGGGAGGTTTCGAGGTTTGGGCAAATCCGTTCACCTGCCTGCGCGCACCGAAGGTTTTCAACCTGCGGATGGATCCGATGGAGCGTGCCGACATTGTCTCCGATCAATACTACGACTGGCTCGCCAAGAATGCCTATCTGCTCCAATACGGGGTGTGGCGGGTGGCGCCGTTCCTTGCCACGTTCAAGGATTATCCGCCAAGTCAGCGATCGGCGAGCTTTAGCATCGATCAGATGATCGACAAGCTGGAGCAGAGCATCAACAAATAGCGTTTCGAGGGATGGGATATTCCAATCGATGTTTTGTCACGGAGAGAAACCATGACCATAAAGACTAAGGATGAGCACGCAGCCCATGTCAGCCGGCGCAATATTCTTCTTGCCGGCACGACCCTAGCGGCTGCCTCGGCGGTCACTGTGAGCGTCCCGACGCAAACGGCGCAGGCGCAGCAACGACCGGCAGCGCCGCCCCCGGCAGGTCAGCGGCCGAACATTCTTGTCATCTTCGGCGACGATATCGGCGTGCCGCAGATCAGCGCGTACACCATGGGCATGATGGGCTACCGCACGCCGAACATCGACCGCATCGCCAACGAGGGCGCGATCTTCACCGACGCCTACGCCCAGAACAGCTGCACGGCCGGCCGCGCCTCGTTCATTCTCGGCCAGGAGCCGTTCCGCACCGGCCTTCTGACCATCGGCATGCCGGGCGACCCCCACGGGATCCAGGACTGGATGCCGACCATCGCCGATGTTCTGAAGACGCAGGGCTATGCGACCGGCCAATTCGGCAAGAATCATCTCGGCGACCGCGATGAGCATCTGCCGACCAAGCACGGCTTCGACGAGTTCTTCGGCAACCTCTATCACCTCAATGCCGAGGAAGAGCCCGAGGGCTACTTTTATCCGAAGGACCCCGAGTTCAAGAAAAAGTTTGGCCCGCGTGGCGTTATCAAGTCGTCGGCGGACGGCAAGATAGAAGACACCGGCCCGCTCAACGTTGCACGCATGCCGACGGTGGACGAGGAGTTCCTTGGCGCGGCCAAGGACTTCATCGGCCGCCAGGTTCGGGCCAACCGCCCCTTCTTCGTGTGGTTCAACACCACGCGCATGCACGTCTTCACCCACCTCAAGAAGGAATCGCTGGGGAAGACAGGCAAGGGCATCCATGCCGACGGCATGGTCGAGCATGACGGCATGGTGGGCGAACTGCTCAAGCAGCTCGACGACCTTGGCATCGCCAACAACACCATCGTCCTCTACACCACCGACAACGGCGCCGAGTTGGCCTTGTGGCCGGACGGCGCGATGACGATGTTCCATGGGGAGAAAGGCACGACATGGGAAGGCGGTTTCCGCATTCCCATGATGGTGCGCTGGCCCGGCGTGATAAAGCCAGGCACACAATACAACGAAATCATTTCGCTGATGGACTGGATGCCGACGTTCGCCGCGGCGGCCGGTATTCCCGATCTGAAGGAACGGATGAAAACCGGCTTCCAGGCCGGCAACAAGACCTTCAAGGTCCATCTCGACGGCTATAATTTTCTGCCGTTCTTGAAGGGTGAAGCAAAGCAAGGGCCGCGCGACACGATCTACTACTTTGATCAAGGCGGCAATCTCAACGCGATCCGCTGGAATGACTGGAAGCTCAGCTTTGCAACCTCGAAAGGCAACATCGCAACGGGCACGCGCGAGACGTCGGCCTGGGCGCTGATCGCCAATTTGCGCATGGACCCCTACGAGCGGGGCCTCGAAGAGGGCGGAGGCGCGATCGAGTTCCTGGCCCGCAATATCTGGCTGCTCGTGCCCATCCAGGGAAAGATCAAGGAGTTCTTCAGTGACTTCGATCAGTACCCGTATCAGGCCGGCAACTCTCTTAACGCCGGCGGCATCAACTACGCGTATCTGCGGCAGCAGGATGCTTTGAAGCGACTCAAGGACCTGGAGGGCCTGCGTCCGCGCTGACGCCGCCACCATCTCAGCCGGCCGGCAGCAATGCCGGCTGGCAAGTTGTCCGAACTGGAGTTTCAATGGCTGACACAAGTTTGGCCGATAAACCCGCTGCTGCTGCCGCGAAATCGAAAACAAGCTCGGCCGCCCGCGACGCCATCGTCGAACTGAAAACCCGCATCGGTAAATCCGTGCTCGGACAGGATCGCCTGGTCGAGAGCATGCTGATGGGCCTTCTTGCTAACGGCAACCTTTTGATCGAGAGCCTGCCGGGCCTCGCCAAGACACGCGCGGTGAAGACGCTCGCGAAAAATCTCGCCGCCGATCTCTCCCGCGTGCAGTTCACGCCCGATCTTCTGCCATCGGACGTGACCGGCGCGGAAATCTACGTGCAGACCGACAAAGGCGGCCAATTCAGCTTCCAGAAGGGGCCGATCTTCGCCAATCTTGTTCTCGCGGACGAGATCAACCGTGCACCAGCCAAAGTACAATCTGCGCTGCTCGAGGCGATGGAAGAGCGGCAGGTCACCGTCGCCGGCAAGACCTACAAGATGCCGGATCTCTTCATGGTGCTGGCGACCGAAAATCCCATTGAGCAGGAAGGCACCTATCCCCTCCCCGAAGCCCAGCTCGACCGTTTCCTGATGCATGTGGTCATCACCTATCCTAACGAGGCCACGGAAGGTGAAATCATCAAGCTGAACCGCGATGAGCAAGCCCAGGATTCAAAGTCTGTCGCCACCGCGGAGCCCGCCGCCGTGTCGCAGCAGGCGATCTTCGACGCACGGGCGGAGATCGACAAGATTTTTGTGTCCGATCTTGCCGAAAAATACATGGTCGATGTCGTCTTCGCGACCCGCTATCCCGACCGTTACGGCGAGCCGCTCAGCAAGTGGCTCCAGATCGGCGCGAGCCCGCGTGGAAGCCTCGCGCTCGACCGATGCGCGCGGGTGCGTGCCTGGCTCGACGGGCAGGAATTTGTCACGCCAGATCATGTGCGCGCGGTCATGCACGATTGCCTGCGTCATCGGTTGATCCTGAGCTACGAAGCCCTGTCGCAAGGCGTGACCGCAGATCAGGCCATCGACAAGATCGCGTCTCTCGTAGCCGCCGCGTGAGGGCGTCGTGCCCGATACAGATCCGACAGAGTCCGGCGTCTATATCGATCTCGAGCATCTGATCGCGCTCGAGCAGAGAGGCCGCAAGGTCTCGCTCCTTCCGCGGCAGCCCGTGCATAGCCTCCTGTCGGGCCGCTATGCATCGCGCGTGCGGGGACGCGGACTGAACTTTGAGGAGATCAGGGACTACCGCACCGGCGACGACGTCCGCTCCATCGACTGGAAGGTCACGGCGCGGCTGCAGTCGCCGCACGTGCGTGTCTTCAACGAAGAGCGCGACCGTCAGGGACTCCTGGTTGTTGACCAGCGCCTGTCGATGTTCTTCGGCAGCCGGCGCGCGATGAAGTCGGTGACGGCCGCCGAAATTGCGGCGGTCGTCGCCTGGCGTATTCTCAACGTCGGCGACCGCGTCGGCGGCATCGTGTTCAACGATCATGGGTTCGCCGAAGTACGGCCGCAGCGAAGCCGGCGCGTCGTCCTGCAGTTTCTCACCCAGCTCGCCGCTCAGAATCGCGAGCTCGGCGTCGGACGCGGCATCAAGTGCGATCCGGCCATGTTGAACCGGGCGCTCGACCGCGTCCGCCGCCTCGCTGCGCACGATGCGACCGTTGTGATATTCAGTGATTTCGACGGCGCCGATGAAACAACGCGTCAGTCGGTTGCAGCGATCGCGGCCCACAACACGATCATCGCGGTCGTGGTCCACGATCCCTTGCAGAGCGAGCTTCCGGATTCCGGCCGAATGACGGTCACGGACGGCGAACTCCAGATCGCTATTGATGTTGCACAAGGCGATACGCGCCAGAACATCGTGGAAATGAGCCAGAACCGTCTGCGAAATGTATTTGCGTGGACGGACGAACTTGCAATTCCTGTGTTGCCGCTGAGCACGACCGAGGAGCCGGTCAATCAATTGCAACACCTGCTGGGCCTGCTGCCGCAGGTAAACCGGCGTGGCGCCGCGGTGGGAGCGGGCCATGGATAAGCCGATCCCCAACGATCCCGTTGCCGGCCTGATCGATATTCCACTGCCGATGCCGATAAGTCTCTGGCCTACCACCTTGACCTCGCGGATCGTAATCGCGCTGCTCGTTGCCGCAGCATTCCTCTCGATCTGGAGGTTCGCCAAGCATTGGCACGCAAACCGCTACCGGCGTGCGGCGCTCGCCGAGCTTGAGCAGATCTTGCGTTCGGCCGATGCCGGCCCTGCGCCGCCAGGCGCCGCCCTGGCCCTGCTTGTTAGGCGGACTGCACTCGCTGCGTTTCCGCGGGACAAGATTGCACCGTTGGCGGGGCCGGCGTGGCTTGCCTTTCTCGATAAAAGCTACGGCGGGCACGAATTCTCCAATGGCGTTGGCCGCGCGCTCGAAACTGCGCCCTACGCCCGTCCAAGCGACGCGGAAAATGTGACGCCACTCGCCGAACTGGTTCGCCGCTGGATTCGAAGCCACTATGCTTGAGTTCGAATGGCCCTGGGCATTCCTGTTGCTGCCACTTCCGGTACTGGTGTGGTGGCTAATGCCGCCTTATCGGGACCAGCGGACTTCGGTTCATGTGCCGTTTTTCGGTCAGTTGGCGGAGGCGACCGGACAGACACCTCAGCCTGGCGCCGTCATTTTACCGCGCCGCGCCATCCAGATGATCGTTGCCGTGCTCATCTGGGTGCTGATCGTCACCGCGATCGCCAAGCCTCAACAGGTCGGGGATCCGGTGACGCACGATATATCAACGCGCGATCTGGTCCTCGCAGTCGATATTTCCGGATCAATGGATCAGGTCGATTTCCGCGCGACCGATGGCCAGATGATAAAGCGTCTCGATGGTGTCAAGCGGGTGCTTGGCGACTTCATCGCACGGCGCCGCGGCGATCGTCTGGCGCTGCTTCTTTTCGGCAGCAAGGCCTATATCCAGGCGCCGTTCACGCAGGATGTACAGACAGCACGCACTCTGCTTGATCAGACCGAGGTTGGCATGGCCGGGCAACAGACGGTTATCGGCGATGCCATAGGTCTTGCCATCAAGACGTTTGAAACCAGCCAGGCCAAGCAGAAGCTCGTCATTCTGTTTACAGATGGAAATGACACGGCCAGCCGCGTGCCACCGGAGCATGCCGCCGACATCGCGCACCAAAAAGGCGTGGTCATCTACACAGTCGGTTTCGGCGACCCGAATGCAACGGGCGACAATCGTGTCGACCTGACCACGCTTCGCCAGGTTGCGAGCGCGACCGCCGGTCAGTTTTTCCGTGCCGAGGATGGGGCGCAGCTCGCCGCGATCTACGCTGACATCGACCGCCTCGCGCCTGTGAAGCTTGAAACTCTGACCTGGCGTCCCCGTAATCCGCTGTATCAATGGCCTCTCGCCGCGGCGGTTATCCTGGGGCTGGCATTATGGTGCTTGCTGCTCACAGGCAGCATCCTTCGCTGGAGGGCTTCGCGTCATGCCTGAGACGCTGCCTTTCACGATTCATTTTTTGCGTCCGCTTTGGCTGTTCGCATTGATACCGGTTGTGTCAATCGTAATTTTTATCCTGCGGCGCAATCGCCCTGAGGCCCAGTGGGGCGACGTCATTGCCCCAAATCTCTTGAAGCATTTGCTGGTCGAACCCGAGAGCCGGTGGCGTTTGAATCCGCTCTACCTTGTGGCCGCGGGTTTGGTGCTGGGCATTATCGCATTGTCAGGTCCAACTTGGCGGCACGAATTGCCCCCCTTCGTCGAAGACAAGGCGCCATTGATGATCGCTCTCTCCCTCGGCCCGTCGATGACGGAGCGTGACGTCGCTCCTTCTCGGCTTGAACGCGCGAAGCAGAAGATACGGGATTTGCTGGCGGCGCGTGCCGGCGCCCGAACCGGACTGATTGCGTATTCGGGCACGGCGCACCTGGTCATGCCGCTAACCGATGATCGCGCTGTGATCGAGCCGTTCCTTGCGGCACTGACCCCGGACCTGATGCCTTCGCAGGGCAACAACACCGAAGCGGCGGTGGCCTTGGCAGCAAAAATGATGGCCGCGGAATCAATCGCCGGAACGATTTTGATCGTCGCCGACAGCATTGTGGGAGATCAGGCCGCCCTCCGGCGCGCGGCCGGTCGGAGCGCCTTGGCGCTTTTGAGCGTGGCGCCGCCGCAGTCAAGCTCACCGGGAATGTCGAACGCTGTCCGCGCCAGCGTGGACGACACCGATATCCGCTCCTTGGAGCGCCGTATTGAAACCAACTACCAGTCGGCGCAATCGGCGGCCTTTGGCACACGCTGGCGCGACGAGGGCTATTGGCTGGTGCTGCCGGTTGCCCTGCTTGGCCTCCTGTGGTTTCGCCGCGGCGTTACGGTGGCGTGGATGGTCGCGGCGTTCTTGGCCATCCAGCCCCCTCCTCCCGCGGACGCTGCGGATTTATCGTGGGCTCGTAATCTGTGGCTTACGCCGGACCAGCAGGGGCGCCTTGCGTTTGATCGCGGTGACTATGCCTCGGCAAAAGAGCTGTTCGCTGATCCGATGTGGCGAGGGATAGCTGCCTATCGCGCCTACGACTTTCTTGCCGCCGCCGAAAGCTTCAGAAAAATTGAAGGCCTAGCGGGGCGCTTCGCGCTCGGCAATGCTGAAGCGCAAAACCACGCATTTGAGAAGGCCTTAAAAGCGTATGACGAGGTGCTCTCGCTGCAACCCGACAACACGGCTGCCAAACACAACAAGGCCATCGTCGAGGCGGCTCTTGCAGCCCAGGAGGAAAAGCGTCGCAAGCAGGAAAAAGGAGAAGCTCCCCCTGATGAAAAAGCCGACGAGACGCGTGTCGATCCCAAACAGAAAGGCGGCAAGCGGATCCAGGTGCAGGCTGACGATTTGACCACCCCGGGTGCCGCCGAGGCCTGGATGCGTGAAGTCCAGACGTCGCCGGCGGATTTTCTGAAGCTGAAATTCTCAATTCAAGCGGCAGCCGCGCCGCGACCCGCGGAGGCACCGCAATGAACCGTATCGCCGCGTGTCTTCTCACGCTCACGATTTGGGCGTCGCCGCTTGCATCGGCACAGCCGGTGGCCACACCCGAACCCGTTGTGACTGTGACAATTGACCCGCAACGCGTCATCGTGGGGCAGAAGGCGACACTGGTTGTCACGGTGCTGGCGCCGAATTACATGCCGGCGCCGCCGGCTCTTCCGGATTTTCAGGTACGCAACGTCGTGACGCGTCCGCTTGGTGCCATCAACCAGGTGGAGCAGCGTGAGGGCGTTAGCTATGCCGGCGTGCGCTACGAATTTGCGCTTTTTCCGCAGGAGCCCGGAAACTTTGCGATCGCAGGCGAGAAGATCGGCGTGACCTACGCGGCGGAGCCGCCACAAACTCGGACGACGACAATCGAAGTGCCGCGTCTTGTTTTCGAGGGTTTCATTCCAGAGGCGGCGCAGGATCTCGATCCGTTTATTGCCGCCCCGCGCCTGACAATTGAGCAAAGCATGACGCGATCGGCGCAGGATCTCAAGGTTGGCGATTCCGTCACTCGCACGGTAACACTCAAGGCCGACGGCACGCCTGCCATGTTGCTGCCGCCGGTGACGTTTGCTCGGGTCGACGGTTTGACGCTCTATCCGGCACAACCCACGCTCAATGAAAATCTCGACAGGCGCACCAGCGCGCTTTCTGCCACGCGCGTCGACGACGCGACCTACATGCTCGAAAAGCCCGGTGACTACACCCTGCCGGCGATCGAGTTCGCGTGGCTGAACGTGAGCACCGGCAAGATCGAGCATGCAAGTGCGGACGCGATTGCGTTGCATGTCGCCGACAATCCGGCATTACGCGCGAGCGGTCTTATTGAAGCCGACGTTGCCGGCTGGAACTGGCAGGCGCCGGTCGATTTCGCCCTCGATCACCGGCTGCTCCTGTCGGTGATCCTCGTGGTGCTTGCGGTAGGCGCTTGGTATGCGCCGACGACGGCACGCTCAATCAGGCAAGATCTTGCAAGGAGGCAATTGGCCTATCTCAATTCCGAAGCATGGTCGTTCGCTCGCCTTCGTGCCAGCTTTCATCAAGGCGATCCCGAAAAAATGTATTTGGCGCTGCTCGGTTGGCTCGAGAGATTTGTTCCACAGGCACCTTTCCATACAATCGAAGCTTTGAAGCGTGCGGCGCGGGATCCCCTGCTCGACCATGAGATTGCATCGTTCGAAACCAATTTATTTGGGCCACGCCGAAACGCCTCGTCATGGTCGCCGCGGCGGTTATTGAGCCGCATCAGCCGTGCCCGTCGGCGCCTGCTGCGTTCATCCTCAAGCATCACGTTCCAAAAGCCACTCATCGACGCGCTTAACCCGACAACGGCGTACGCGCAGACAAGCAAGTGGCAACGGCCGGTGGCCCGATGATTAGATAAAGCAGACCACGTGAAAGCGATCACGATTCTGCGACTGTTCCCGCCGCCAAAACACGGCTTTAATAGCCAGCAACAAGTTCAAGAAAAGACGGTATTTTCGTAAGCCGCCCGGCAAACAGTGGCATGGAAATCGGGAGGGCGCGCATGATCGATGTCTTTGCCTGGATTGTTCTTCTGATCCTGGTCGCGAGTGCAATTGCGATTTTCTTCATCGCCGGTTCACTGCCCGGTCATATCGCCAGAAGCCGCAATCATCCCTGGGCGCAGGCTGTAACAGTCGCCGGCTGGGTCACGTTGATTTGCGGCTTCGTGCTCTGGCCGATCGCGTTGATTTGGGCCTATGTCGACATTCCCGCGGCGCGCAAGCAGGAGGCGCCGCGATGATCGTCGCCATTCTCAACGTTTACCTGGTTATCCTCTTCATCCTGGTGAAGATGAAGATCGTCCCCTTCAGCCTGTTTTGGAAGTGCTCTCCACTTATAGTGCTCATTCTGCTGATGTTCTGGCTGTTTATCCCTATGGGATGGGGTGCACCGCAAGGCCCCGCGCTGGTCGTTCGCAATTCGGTGTCGATCGTGCCGAATGTCGCCGGAGAGGTGACCGATGTTCCGGTCGAGGCGAACAAGCCGCTCAAAGCCGGTGACGTCCTGTTCAAGATCGACCCCGTCCCCTATCAGGCGCAGGTCGATACAGTCGGCGCGCAGCTCAGATTTGAGGAACTGCGGCTTTCGCAAATGAAACAGCTGCAGTCCACCGAGGCCGGACGCGCCTTTGACGTCGAACAACGCCAGGCCGATGTCGACAAGCTCAAGGGGCAACTCCTGGGCGCACAATACAACCTCGACCAAACCGTGGTCCGTGCTCCCTCCGACGGTTATGTGACCAATCTCGGGCTTTTAAAAGGAGCGCGCGTTGCCAATCTGCCATTGTCACCGGTGATGGCGTTCATCGACACATCGGAAACAGTCGTCGGTGTACAGATCCAGCAGATCTTTACGCGCTATATCCGGGCCGGCCAGGACGTCGAGGTCACGTTCAAATTTCTCCCAGGTCAGGTTTTTGCCGGAAAAGTTGTTTCGGTATTGGAGTCGACGGCGGCCGGCCAGGTTCTGGTCACCGGTGCGGCGGTAACCCCCAAGCAAGTCGTCGCGTTGCCGTTTGTCGTGCGAGTAAAGCTCGACGACAGCAAGCTCGCTGCCAGTCTGCCCTCCGGCACCGTCGGCGCTGCGGCGATCTACACGCCCCACATCAAGCCGGCCCACATCATCCGCAAAGTGATCCTGAGGCAGATCGCTATTCTGAATTACGTAAATCCGTTTTGACAGGTAAGCTATCCTGAAGGGTGCCACCAAAAACGTCGGAACAACCATGAAAAATGCTCGGGATGTATGCGTGGATATTTCCGCGGCTCTGCTGATTTCGATTGCCGCCTCTGGTGCGTTGGCTCAGACGCCGGCCGCACCTTCCGTTCCCGTTACTGCAGATAATTTCAACCGTGCCGAAAGCGATCTCTATTTTAGCCGCATCATCAAAAACGGTGGTTTCGGTAAATTTGAACACACGCGTGAACCCGCGCCGCTCGACAAACAGACGGTCATCCGGCTCAACCGCGATACCCTCTATTCGTCGGCAGTGTTTGATCTCGATGCCGGGCCGGTGAAAGTCACGCTGCCAAATCCGGGCAAGCGTTTCATGTCGATGCTTGTCATCAATGAGGATCACTTTATCTACGAGGTCGATTACGGCGCCGGCAATTACAACTTTACCAAATCGGAGGTCGGCACTCGCTACGTGCTGCTGGCCTTGCGCACATTCGCCGATCCAGCAAATCCGCAGGACCTCAAGGAGGCGCACGCATTGCAGGATGCCGTGACGGTCAAGCAGCGCGCTCCCGGCCGTTTTGAGATACCCAATTGGGACGCGGCCAGTCAGGACAAGATGCGCGACGCGCTTCTGGTATTGGGGGCATCACTCCCCGATCTTAGGAAGGCGTTCGGAAGCAGATTTCAGGTGGACCCGATCCGCCACCTGATTGGCTCGGCTAGCGCATGGGGCGGGAACCCCGACAAAGACGCGATCTATCTCAACATCACGCCGGCCAAGAACGACGGCACCGCAATCTACAAGCTCAACGTTCCGGCCAAAGTGCCGGTGAACGCGTTCTGGTCGGTGACCGTCTATGGCGCCGACGGCTTTTTCAAGAAAAACCAGTATAACGCCTACTCACTCAATGCCATCACTGCAAAAAAGAGCCCGGATGGCTCTGTCGCCATCCAGTTTGGCGGCTGCGACGGCAAAAACGTCAATTGCCTGCCGACCACGCCCGGGTGGAACTACATGGTGCGACTCTATCGCCCGCGCGATGAAATCCTCAACAACAAGTGGAAATTTCCCGAGGCGCAGGCCGTGAATTGAGTATACTTCCGTCGCACAGAAGGGGTGCGCCGGCATGAAGAAATACATCGTTGCGGCACTTGCCATTATTTGCGTTGGAGTCGTGGCGCGCGCGCAACCAGCCCGGCTGGCCGACAGAGATATCGTTGAAGCCTACGAATACATGCTCGGGCGTCTGTTGGTGTTGCGGCAGGAAAATCTGGATTTCAAGGAAGGGTTTAAGTGGAACCAGATCATCCACCGCGATCCAGGTGGTGTCGATTGGGCAAACCCGAACCTCGACGTCGTGTACAGCGAGGCATGGATAGCGATCGACGATAAGAGCTGCACGCTCATCGAACTGCCCGAGATCAAGGGGCGCTACTACACGGTGCAGGCACTCAACGGTTGGGGCGAAGTGACCGCCAATATCAATGAACGGAACTATCCCAAGCACCCCTTCGGAAAATTCGCTTTCTGCCTGAAGGACTCCAAGGCTGTGCTCCCGAAAGGTACCCAGCGCGTGGTCTTGCCCAGCAGAAAGTCACGGATCCTGATGCGGATCGAGCTCGGCGCTCATCCCGAGAATGCAATTTCGCTGCAGAAAAAGGTCACCATGAAGGCCACCGGCTCGCCGCAAATCGACGAGGCGGTCGTCAAGCTGGATTTCCCCAATGACAAGCTGCCCGGGGTCGAAGCCTTCGACAAGACGGATCAGATTTTGACGAGCGAACGCGATCTCAACGTTGGCATGATCGCCGTTCAGGAACAGGCGCGCGCAACGGCGAAAGCCGCCGCCGATCCGGCGCAGCGCGCGCGCATTGATGAGGTGATCCGCAAGCAGGCAATCCCTCTGTTCCTCGGCGAAATCCCAAAAATGGGAAAATTCGTGAACGGATGGATCCGTCCGCGAATCATCGGCAACTACCGCTCGGATTATGTGATGCGCAGCATCGCCAACTACACCGGCATCTGGGCGAACAACAGCAAGGAGGTCGTGTATTTCGCGGCCCAAGGCCTGGACGGCAGCCAGACATTCACCCAGACCTATCCCAAGGATGCCCTGCCCCCAAGCAAGACACGCTACTTCTGGTCGGTCATTGTGGTTGACGGAGTTGATTTCAAGGTCATCCCGAATCCACTCAACCGGTATCTGCTCAACAAGCAATCGCCGTTGACGATGAGCGACGACGGTTCACTCACGCTGGTTTTCGCGCCCAAGCAGCCCGAAGGTATTCCGGAATCGAACTGGCTGCCGACCCCGAATGGAAAGAAATACAACCTGACTTATCGGTTCTACGGGCCATCGAAAGACGTGGCCGACGGGGTCTACTATCCGCCGCCGCTTGTACGTATCAGCGAAACCCAGGCCGAGAAGTTCATCCGCAGCCTGAAGAAGGCGACGACGAAAAAGAAAGAGTAGTGCTCCGCCGGCGTATCAATACACGAAACGGGTGAAATCATAGATGCGGTCGAGGCCAAAAACGAACACCAGGAACGCCGCCGCCGCAAGGATCAGGACAACAGCGCCGGCATAATGCGCCCGGGCGAACTCGTTCTCCCTCGATTCGATGCTCTTGCGAAGGTCGCGAAAATCTCTGTTCGACATTGGGCCACCTTTCTGCCCAGCCGATAGCTAGACCTCGCGGCAGTCGGCGACCAACGAAAATATATGATGGTCTTATCTCGCCGATTGATGAACAGCCGCAAAGCCGCGCTATTGCCGTTCGCGGGCTCGGTTCGTAGAAAGCTGGCATGAATCAGCTTCTTGATTCGCGGGTGCTGCCTGCGCGACGGACTCTGGCGATCATAGCCGTGGGGATAATCTTGGCTTTTTCTCAGGCGGCCGTTGCCGCTCCCATGCGGTGCAGCGGCGAGCAGACCATCTGCATCAATAGCTGCAAGAAAAACCCTGATCGCTCGACGCTGTCGATTTGCATCACCAATTGCGGCGTGCGCCAAACGGCATGCATGAAGAACGGCTGCTGGAATAGCGGAATGCAGAAATATTGCGGCCTCTTGAAACAATAGAGCGCGCAAAAAGCGGCAGCTTTTCCGGCTGAAAGTGTCACCGCACGGTGGGATCGCGCCCCGAAACGGCCAACGATCTTTACGAATTGCTAAACCCACATCGCGTACACTCTAAACGACCATTAACTACCCGGCTTGCCATTTCCGTGGCCAACCAGAACGGTTCACCAGGGTCTATGGGCGCTCCCCTCGAACTTATTCACGAGCTCGACAACTCGATCGCGCACAGCACGGACCAGCGGCGTTCGGCGATGCTGCGGCATCTCACCGATCTGTTTCTGGTCGGCTCCGACCAGTACTCCGAGGAAGAAATCGACCTGATCGACGATGTTTTCGTGCGGCTGGTCGGCACCATTGAGCAGTCCTCCCGTGCGTTGCTCGCGATCCGGCTTGGGCCAGTGCCGGTTGCCCCACCCAAGATCCTGCGCGCGCTCGCCTGCGATGACGCCATCGAGGTTGCTTCGCCTGTTCTCACCCAGGCCGCCCGGCTCGACATCGCGACGCTGATCGAATGTGCGCAAGCCAAAAACCAGGAGCATCTGCTGGCCATTTCGCGTCGGAAGACGCTGCCGGAGCAACTCACCGACGTCCTTGTCGAACGCGGCGATCAGCAGGTCGTGCTGAGTACGGCAAAAAACGCGGGCGCCAGGTTCTCCGGCAAGGGCTTTGAGATCCTTGTCTACCGCTCGCAAGGCGACGATGCGTTGACCTCCTGCGTGGGTCTACGTTCCGATCTGCCTCCGCAGCTTTTTGAGCGTTTGCTCGCGGCAGCGTCGGAGAAGGTCCGCAGCACTCTTGTGGCCGAACGCGAATATGCCAGAGCCGAGATCGAGCGGGTGGTTGACGAGGTTACCGACCGAATCCAGGTGGAAGCGACGACAAAACCTTTGAGTTATGCAACGGCCCAGATTCTCGTGGAATCGATGCATCAGGCCGGTGTGCTGACGTCGGGCAAGTTGCAGGAATTTGCTTCGGCGGGCCGTTTCGAGGAGATGGTCGCTGCGATTTCGCTGATGTCAGGCATACCCACCGCGACAATCGAGCAGAACATGCGCGACACGCGCGCGGAATCGCTGCTGGTGATGGCCAAGGCGATCGGGCTTTCGTGGGAAACCACGCGCAGCATCATGATGCTTGCCGCCAAACGATATCGTCGCTCGGCGAACGGGGTCGACCAGGCGATGGCCGCGTTCCATCGTCTCAAGCAGTCGACGGCGCAGCAAATCCTCGATTTCCATCGCATGCCGTCAACGCCGGTGCGCGCTGCGCGCAAACACTAGGCTTGGCAAAAATCGTCAGCAGGTGATGTCGAGAAGTGACGCGCCTATTTGCGCATCGGCGCGCAGTACCTGCGCATTGGCGGCGTACGAGTAGCGCGCGGTCAGCAACTGCACGAATTCACTGGCCGGGTCGACATTCGGGCTTGCTACTGTTCCGTTGCGGTCGGCGAAAGGTGCCATCGGGTCAAAAGTCGATATCGTCGCCGGTGACACGGCGGTCACCTTTGCGCTGGTTCCTCCGCCGGCGAGATCGGTTTGATTGACCCGCAAGGGCGTGTAGGCGGCCGGAAAGTTTTCCGGGTTGATTGTGCCTGCCAGCGGGCCATCCGACAGCGAATTGGCGATATTGCTTGCGGCCGCCTGCAAGCGCAGGCTCGCAACACCCAGTCCGGAAACGGCTATCGCGCCGGCAATGCTCATAACCGGGCGTCATAGCCGCTGTTCCGGAACACGCTGTTCCAGATTTCCGTAATGTTTTATGAAAATGCCGTAGGTTCAGTTCTTCATCGGCGGATAGTCGCGCGAGAACACCGGTTGGGCCAGGAATTTCGCCGGATCCATAGTCCAGAACTGGCTGACCTTGTTGTAGGTCTTGATGGTCTTGTTGGTCATCCTTCCGTCCTGCTTTTCGGCGCGGCGTACGTAGACATCGACAATGGCATTGCCATAGCTATCGAAACTGAGCGGGCCGCGCGGCGTCTCCGCCAAGGTGACTGAACGGATCGCTTTGACGAATTCATCCGCATTATCGGATTTTCCACCGGTCTTTGCCAAAGCCGCCTCGATGATCTGGCCGTTTGTGTAAAAACAGGCAGCATAATGACCAATGCGTACGTCGTCGCCGTAGTTCTTTTTCATCGCTGCAATGAAACGCTTGTTTTGCTCGGTGGGGAGATCGAGCGAATAAGGATTGGTATTGATCAACCCCGCCGCGCTTTCATCGTGGGCACCGATAATCGTATCGTCGGCTACGGTTGCGCCGCCGACGAGTGGCTGCTTCATGCCCAGTCCGCGCGCTTGCTTGGTGAATTTCAGCGGGTTTGAGCCGGCCAGCACCTCACAGACCACGTCGCACTCGGGAATTTGCGCGACGTAAGGCGCATAATCTGCCGTGTTGAGCGGCGACCATAACTTCTTGACCACTTCGCCGCCGCGCTCCTCCAGCACGCGCTGGAAACCGCCAACCTGCTCATAGCCGAAGGCAAAGTCGTCGCCCATGCTGGCGGCACGTTTGAGCTTCATCTCGTTGAGCACATAGTCGGCGAGCGGATAGAGACACTGCGCGGAAGTGTATGAAGTGCGCGTGAGATAGGCGTTGGCCTTGCGCTGCGTCACGTCTTCGGCGCCGGCAAAGGCCAGCGTCGGCATTTTCGACTGCGCGAGATAGTCGACAGTCGCGAGCAACTCGAAGGCGGCAAAAGGTCCGAGAACGACGTCGACTTTGTCGCGCTCGACGACTTCCTGCGCCTTGGTTTTGGCGCCCGCCGGGTTGCCACCCGTATCCGCGACGATGAGCTCGACCTTTCGACCGGACACCGTGAAATTCTTGTCCTTGAGAAACGAACTGATGCCCTCTTCAAAGTGAATGCCGCCGGCGGCGAGCGGACCGGTCTTCACGGTGAGCAGCCCGATTTTCAGGGGTGCGCTCTGCGCGATTGCCGGCATTGGGAAAGCTGCTGCGCCGGCCGCGGCCGCGCCCGCCGCGAGAAACCGCCGGCGATTGGTCGTTTGCGTCATGGCATCCTCCCGGAAGCTCAAGGCCGTTCTTATGCGGCCGGATTATTGGACGTGATAAGGAACTTGCCCAAATTCAACCACAAGGCGCTGGTCAAGCGAAGGCCGACTGATGGTCAAGCGGGCCATCCGAGAGCGAACCCGAACCAACCGACCGCCTGGCCCACCGGGCCCACGGAGGCTTAGGGGGCTCTGGGGGCTTTTGAGTCAGGAGCGCGCAGCTTCCGCGAGGGCACCGAATACGGAAAAGACCAGCGGTTTGCGCTCAAGATTGTAGGCCTCCGCCTCGCGTGCGGCCCGGTTAACCTTCGCCCAGACCTCCGCGACGCGGGCCATCTGCGCCTTGCCCCGCTTGCTTTCATCCAGTTGTGCAGCCAGCCAGCCGTTGACCAGGTCCATGAAGGCTTCCAGGGTTTTCGGATCGGTACCTCCGATGGCCTCGCCGAGCGCGTGCAGGGCTTGCGGATCGAGATCAGGGAGCCGTTCCAGCAATTCCACAACCCGCTGGCGAAGGACCAAGGCCGTCCCGTCGAGCAGACCAAGTGCACGGCCGACGCTGCCCTCGGCGGCCTGCGCCGCTTGCACGACTTCGGAGTCGTCTGCCGCAAGGTTGGTTGCCTCGGCCAGTGCGCGCGTCACGTCTTTGCTGTCAAGCGGTCGCAGCAACAGGCGGCGGCAACGCGAGCGGATCGTCGGCAATTCGCGACCCGGCGCGTGGCTGATGAGCAAAAGCAAGGAGCGCTGCGGAGGTTCTTCCAAAATTTTCAAGAGAGCGTTTGAACCTTCGCGCTGGAGGTCGTCGATCGCATCGACGACGGCAATTCGCCAGCCGCCCTCGCCCGCTGTTGAACCGAAGAACGAAACCGTACGCCGCACGTCGTCGACCCGGATCACGGTATAAAGCTTGCCAGTTTGCTCGTTGATGCTCCGCTCGAGCACCAGCAAGTCGCCCTGCGCCTGCACGGCGATCCGTCGCGCAACAGGATGTCCGGGGTCGACCGCGAGCGACGTCGCTTTTTGCACTTCTGACGCACGTGGATCGGGATGCGCCAGAACAAAGCGCGCCAACCGAAACGCAAGGGTCGCCTTTCCGATACCCGGCGGGCCGCCGATCAGCCAGGCATGAGGAATCCGACCGCCTTTATAGGAATTCAGCAATGTGCGTTCAGCCTCCGCGTGGCCAAACAACGCCGCCGTCTCGCGCGGCAACTTGCTCTGCCGCTCACCGTTATCGTCGCTGGTCACGGTACGGTCGTCTCCGCAACTTCGGTTTTCTCAGGCTTCAGGCGCTCTTGCACGAGCGCCCAAATGCGGTCCGCCACGACTTCCTGGGCTGCGCGTCCGTCGATGACGATGCACCGCGTCGGCTCTTGCTTGGCGAGCGCTCGATAGGCCTTGCGAAGTTTCTCATGAAATTCCGGCGATTCGGCCTCGAAGCGATCGGCGGTCTCTTTGCCACGCCGCCGGCCGGCGCGCGCAAGCCCGATTTTCGCAGGCACGTCGAGAATGAATGTCAGTTCGGGGACCGCCTGTCCAACTGTGACACGCTCGAGACCGCGGATCAGGCGCTGATCGACCTTGCCGAGAGCGCCCTGATAGACGCGCGTTGAATCGATGAAGCGGTCACAAATCACCCATCGGCCCGCGTTCAACGCCGGCAGGATGGTGTTGCGCACGTGATCATCGCGCGCGGCCGCAAACAAGATGGCCTCGGTTTCGGCGCCCAGCGGTTTGGCAATGCCGGACAGAAGGATATGCCGAATTATTTCGGCGCCCGTCGAGCCGCCCGGTTCGCGTGTCAGCACGATCTCGAAGCCGAGGGATTTCAGGCGCTGCGCAAGCGTTGCCGCGTGGGTTGATTTACCGCTGCCTTCGCCGCCCTCGAAGGTGATGAAATGTCCACGCAATGCGAACAAGCCTTTTTAATTATCGCCGCCGTGCGGCGCCTTCAATCATCATAGCCGCTCAGCTCCGGCCCGGAACAGCGCGATTATCATTTCGGTTACAGCATCGAAAGCGCGTTGCGGCATATTACCCTTGCCGACGCTTTCGGCCGCCTTAAGCGGCATTGAAAGGATCAAGTTGTCGTTGCGCCAGACCTTGACGTTGCCGATCCGCGTGCCTTCCGTCACCGGCGCCGGCACCGGTCCTTGATAGACGATGCGCGCGATGAGCTTGTCCGGACCGGTCTTGGGCAACATGACGCGCACCACGCCATCCGCCACCAGAGACACGCGGCTACTGGCGCCGCCAAAAACCTTGGCCGCCCCGATGGTTTGCCCTTCTGCGAACAGCACACGCTGCTCGAAATTCCTGAAGCCCCACTCCAGCAGCTTCTTGGCTTCGTCTGCGCGTTCCTTGTCGGTGTTTATGCCGTTGACCACAACGATCAGCCGCAGGCCGTTCTGGACGGCCGAACCGACCAGTCCGTAACCCGCTTCGCGCGTATATCCGGTCTTCAGGCCATCGGCGCCGGTCATCGACCCGAGGAGCGGATTGCGGTTCTGTTGGCGAATCTTGTTCCAGGTGAAATCCGGCTGTGAGAACAACTTGTAAAAATCCGGATAGGTTCGGATGATATGACGCGCGAGCACCGCCAGTTCGCGCGTCGTGACCTGCTCGCCGGGATCCGGCAATCCGTTGGAATTGGTGAAAACGGATTTCTCCAAGCCAATCGTTCGCGCGCGAGCCGTCAATTTGGCGCCGAAGTCGGCTTCGTTGCCGGCAAGTCCTTCCGCCAGCACGATACAGGCGTCATTGGCCGACTGGATCAGCATGGCGTGGATCAGGTCGTCGACCGGAACCTTGCTGTAAATTGCCGCGAACATGGTCGAACCGTGCGAGGGTGCGCCGCCCCTGCGCCAGGCATTTTCGCTGACCATGAATTCGTCGGTGAGCTTGAGGCGCCCCTCCTTGATTTCGTTGAAGACGTATTCCGCCGTCATCAGCTTGGCGAGGCTGGCCGGGAAAATCATCCGGTCGGCGTCGCGCTCGAACAGCACGCTGCCATTTTCCGCGTCGATCAGAATGGCATGCGGCGCACCGATATTCGGTTCATCTTTTTTCGGCGCATCTTTTTTCTGTGCCGCCGCAGCAGGACCACCTTTGTGCGCGGGGCCAGGCGCGTGCTTTGGCGCGGCAACCGCAGCAGCGCCAAAGCAGGCGGCGAGAAACGCCACGGCGAGCCAACGTCCGAAAATGAAATTTCGCATGGGCATCAACAGTCACCGGTAGCGCATCAAGCGAATGCGACGCAACCCGGCAGACATCTGGCGGCGAAATACGGCTCAGTAAAGGCCGCGTCCATCCTGGAAACCGGCCCGGCCGTCATAACGCGTTGGCGCGTATGGCGAAACCGAGGGCGCAGCCGCTCGGGTCGCGGCAGCAAGTTCGGTTGTCGGTGCGGTCACTGCAGGCACCTCACGCGCGCCCTCGCCCAGCCGGTAAGGCCGATCGGGTGGTGACGGAATGCCGTTCGACGAGAAATTCCTTATCGGGCGGTCCTCGAAATAGGCCGGGGCAAACGGTTTGTTCGATACGAGTTGCACGGGCAAAGTCTGATTGCCTTCACGCAAAGTGGCCATCAGCTTGCGATCATCGGAGCCTTGCAAGGGTGCGCGACCGACATACTCGACTTTCACCCGGGTGACACCATGGCCGTAGAAACCCAGGAGTTCGGCGGTCTTGACCGACACGTCGATGAGCCGATTGGCGGCATAAGGTCCACGATCGTTGACGCGCACGACGATCGAGCGACTGTTGGCAAGATTGGTCACGCGTACATAAGAAGGCAGCGGCAGCGTCGGATGCGCGGCCGAAATTCCATGCATGTCGAAAATTTCGCCGTTGGCTGTATATCGGCCGTGGAAATCATCGCCGTACCAAGAAGCCATACCCACGGCGCTGTAATTGATATTTTCCTCGGGAACGTAAACCCGCCCGGCAACCGTATAGGGCTGGCCAACGCGATAGACGCCGCCGCCCTTTGGCACTGGCTGACCCGGCTCGACGGCACGGGCACTCGCTGCAACGCCATAACGCGGATCGATCGTGCCGGCCATCTGGCCGCTCGAGCAATTGGCGAGCGCAAGGCCGCTCAACCCCACTGCAAGGAGGCGGGCGCACTGCCCAATGTCGTGGTTAGCCCCGAAGCGACCCATCCCCGCCGTGATCCCCAATCGAAGTCGCCAGAATACCGTGTTGCGGAGCGGACGGGAACAGCAGCCCCGTAGGCTGGTAAATACTTGGTTCCAGGATACCTTTTGGCACTGCCGACGAAACTAGCGATCTCGCGACAGCAGGCTTGCGCCGCTCTTGGGTCGGCTTAGTCCGCCGGTGACCGACGATCTCTGAATCGTCCCCTCGAAGCTGATGCCAATGCGAAAGCCGCGTGTCCAGGCAAGGGTGCAGAAGCGTCGCGTGCTGCCGTGAAGGAATTCGAATCGTTGTGGAAAACTGTACATCTTCGACAATTCGAGGCAGGCACCTCCTGCCGACAGGTCGACGACATGGCACTCGATCGGCGTCGTCTTTGGCCCGAATAAAAGCTTTCCGACCCGGGGGACCAAGCCCCTTGGTGCCGAACGGAACCAGCGCCTTTTGTCAGACCCGTTCATGTGACGCTTTATGATAAAACCCTGGATTCTATATAACCGGTTGATTACCGATCTCTTACGGAAGCTGGGGCAATACCCTGCTGAAATCATGGGATATTCGCCGACCGCGGAGTTCCTGAGGCAGGTTTGGAAGGGTGGCCGAGTGGTTTAAGGCACCGGTCTTGAAAACCGGCGTACCCGCAAGGGTACCGTGAGTTCGAATCTCACCCCTTCCGCCAGATCGCGTTGTTGCTAGACGCGCTCGGGTTTACGAAGCAAAAGGCATTGTTCGCAGTAGCGGTCTCGGCAATGCGCCGGCACCTACCACTTCACGGGAGTTAGCAATCGGCATGAGCCAGCACAGAGGCCGCCTATAATTTTTCGGCGTGACGAGTTCCAATTCTGACGCGATGGCCACATTCGTCGTCATCATCCTAATTTAACCAGAGCGCTCTATTAAAAGAATTTCATAAACGACGCGGCGCACTGACGCAGCGCCCCTTGCAGTGTGGACAATTCAAAGTCCGACGTAATCCGGTCACAGAGCAGCCATTGGTGGCGTCCGGGAGCGATCTAAACGCTGGAGTTAAGAAACGTGCGCGCCAAAACTCGTCTGCCTAAGCGCCTGCCTGAGGGCGCCAAATACGTCGTCGAGAGCTGTGGAGATTTCGTTCGACGGTTCGTTGAGCTACCCAACGGCAAGAAGATTCCATTGCCGAACCGAAAGGCTCACACGTGTGGCTGCACCGAGCAAGTCAGTATCGTGCCGGAGCAGGCGACCGGTGCCGAGACTAGTGGGGCAAGATCCAACGCGGATCGACCATTACGTACCAGCAAACGCCGAAAGAAATCGCCATTGTTGCGATGAAGAGCGCTGACGTTTTCAGTTTCTCTCCCAATGCCCGCCTCTATACGTTTCTGTCGGATGATACTGCGCGCGCTAAGTTAAGATTTGCCTTACCCCGCGCTTCCTTCTCCACCGGAGCAGGCTGCCCGTGGCTCGCTATGACGGCAGACAAAGCGCGAGGGCGCGCTATAATTAATTAGCGTGCTCCGGCAAGAAAAACCGTGAGTCAAATTCGAAAATCATCGTAACCACCAGGGCGATGGCCAGCAGAACAGTAACGATGGCTATCACTCGCAATCGTGCAGCGGGTGTCACAGCGCGGACGTGACGGCGTTACCCACTGCCGCCTCGCGCAGACGGAGGGGATCGCGCTCTCCCGCTGCTGCCACATCAAGGATGCGCCCGGCAATTGCCGTTTTGCTGGTGCACGCCCTCTCCTCCGGGCGTAAGGATTCCCACGCATCGTCCAAGACCGATCGCAGGAGTTCGATAGTTTCAGGACTAAACGCTGCCACTTACGTGCCCACACTAACTGTTGAGTTGTTCAGCGTGGCCGCAAAGCTTGCATTGGTCCACGCACAATCAGGTGAGTTGGTTGTTACCGAAATTATGACAAACTGTCGCACGGCACCGTGCCGCATCACTCGAAGGGCTTGCTTCGGGTAGCATCGATAAAAAGACGGCCTTCGGATTGAGGAGAATCTCCAAACATCCTCGCACCCCCAGTCCGTCCCCGAAAGTCGTCAGGGCCGCGCTCAAGAGGCAACGGGCGCGGCTTCTTTCGTTCACGGCTTGATCGGTTGCGCAGCGGCGCCTAGCTTTGGCCTCTAACCGTTTTCGCTTTGGCGCGCGGCCCTCGCCTTTTGGTCCGTTGAGGTTCGCGCCTTTTCTTTCCAGCCGCAGGCTGCGGCGGGACCTCCTCGCGCCATTCATCGATAAGCTTTTGCTTGGTGCCGGCATATTTGTTGAGATCGAGATTGCCTTGGCTGTCGCCGGGAATGCCGTCGCACTCACCTTGCTCTGTGTATTGCCAGATCCACCATTTCGGGAATGTCGCTTTTGGCCAGCTTGGTGTGCCTGATGTGTATTGCGCCAGCCAGAGTCGATACTGCGACAGTTCGGAATCGCACCTGTCGCCAAGCTGGTCTTTCAACACATGGCCGGAATAGATGATCGGGCTTTGGCCGGTCAACCGTCTTACTTCGCTCAGGAAGGTTTTTAGATCAGCGAGCGAAACACCTTCATCCTCATGATCGGCGGCATAGACACCAAGAGTCGTTCCTACTTTGCTGACAAAATACTGTGCCTGATCTTTCATATTGCCAGGCCGCAGAAAATGATATGCGCCCCAGAGCAGACCAGCAGCGAGCGCATCCCTTTTGCGCTGGTTATAAGTCGGATCGAAATAGTTGTCCGCTTCGGTTGCCTTGTGGATGATGCCCACTACGCCGTCATCTTTTGCGTCTTCAAAGCTATCCACGCTATCCCAGTGCGAAAGATCGACCACTGCCTTCTCAAGCATGATTGCCTCTTTGCGAATCCCCCCGAAAGCGGACAATTTTAAAATTGCGGACAGCGACGAGACCCAGCCCTCTCCAAAATACGCTCGCTTGCACCACGACACTATGAAAAGGGAATCCCTACAAAGGCTAAAGTTGAACCGATTGTTGTCTGGTATCCGGGGAACGCATAGGCCACCTAATTAATTACATTTACCATGGTGGTGCCGAAAAACGAGCTGGCTTTATTTTATCCGGCACAAAGCCTAATCTGAGGACAAGATTTTCGAAGGGCGCCGATGATGGTTGGCCTGACCCAAGTACGAAAAATACTCGTACCATTGATTGTTGCGCTTGTTCATTCAGCAGGCGGAGCGTTGGCCAAGGATAGCATTGACGGGTCCGTCTCATGGACCAAAGAGCAGCTTTCGCAGCTGCAATTTTCGCCGGATTCCTTTAAGCAAACTCGGGTAGTCCTCGTCTTTACCGATCCGAGAAGAGCGGACGAGATTGAGAAAATTCTGTTTGACGCGCGCTTTAAACCGCAGAAAAAACCGCTGGAGGCAGATTTCACTGTTGAGATAGTTACCAAGTCCATGAAAACAAAAAAAGATATTGGCCAAAGTGCTTCGTGCGACTGGAATGACAACAAATCCGTTGCGGAATGCTGGATTGAAGATGACGGCGGCGCATTTAATATAACCACCTCTTCGCGGGCCCTGGATTCCCGATCGGCTGTTCTTAGTTTTGTTATTCAGCCAAATGACGCACTCAGAATTGCTGCGGAAAAGGGGAATAAGGTCGAAGTGAGCACGACCGGTCCCGTCGTAAAATCAAGAATTACCTTCAGTCAAAGCAATCGGAAGTAGGTCGAAGAGTTCTAAAACGACCAACTCATTCCACCGCCGACCGTCGAGGCCAAAATTATCGCGGCAGAAGCCGACACCAAAGCAAACCAAAGAGCGACTACCAGGCCACTATAAATTCGTTCTGAATATTCGCTGATCATGGCGCAGCATCCCCTTACCTCCGCGAGTATGCTGCTGGTCTGGAGTGATTCGCAACGAAACTCGCTGATCAGTCCGATGCCGCTTTGTCACTATTTTTAGCGGGACGTTGATTGATCTGGTCCGTTTCGATTGAATTCTGCGGCGTCGCGTCGGCGTTTCGTTTTTGGCCTGCCTCGATTTTTTTACAAAGGTCAGGCTTTCGCGCGCAAAGCTCGCGAACGCCTTCATCTATGTTGTTGTGGAGCCGCTCAAAGAACCCTGCGTGTGTCGGGGATGCAAAGAACAGGCACGCGAGAACCACGAAAGACTTTTTCATTGAGTCGCAAGTTTCTGGACAGGCAACGCGAGCCTCATACATCAGATAAATTAAAGCTGAGATAATGTTGGCGGGATCAAAGAGTTACGTAATTACCAGTCATGTCCCGGCTGTTCCCCAACCGGCCGCCACGACCGCGCAAGTGGTAACGATGTCCGCCACACTCGCACCGCGCGACAAATCGCTGACCGGTCTTGCAAAGCCCTGCAGAAACGGACCCGCTGCTTGCGCGCCGCCCAGCCATTGCGTGAGTTTGTAGGCGATGTTTCCGGAATCGAGGTCGGGAAAAATCAACACGTTGGCGCGCCCGGCGACGGTACTTGGTTCCTTTAGTTTCTTCTGCGCGACGCCGGGTACCAGCGCCGCATCAGCCTGAAATTCGCCGTCGATGGCGAGTTCTGGCTCGCGATGATGCACGATCTCAAGAGCTTCGCGTACCTTAGTAATGCGTGCGTGTTGCGCGCTTCCTTTGGTCGAGAATGACAACATGGCAACGCGTGGTGCCTCGCCAAGCAACGCCTGCGCACTGCGCGCCGAGGCGATGGCAATGTCGGCAAGTTCGCTGGCGGTTGGGTCAACATTGACGGCACAGTCAGCGAATATGAATGGTTTTGGTCCGCGCCCCAGAAAATCCGGGACGATCATTAAAAAATAGCTCGATGGCGACGCAATGCCGGAGGCAAGTCCGGTCGTCATCAAGCCGGCCTCGATCACGCGTCGGGTCGGGTTGGCGCAGCCTGCCACCATCGCGTCCGCGTCACCCTGTCGAACCATCATGCCGCCGAAATAAAGCGGCTTGCTTACAAGCCGCGTCGCGAGAGCCGGCGTCATTGACTCGCGCAGGCTCGCGAGTGTCGCCCCGTAACCTTGCACGCGTGGATCGCTGAGCGGATCGGCGATCTCGACGCCCTTAAGGGAGACATGCTGGTCGGCGGCAATCTTGGCGAGTACATCGGCGCGGCCGAGCAGGATTGGTCGACCGATCTTCTCATCGACAAGACGTGCTGCGGCGGCGATAACGCGTGTATCGTTGCCCTCCGGCAAAACTATTTTACGGCTGCGCTGCCGTGCGATATCAAACAGACGATCAAGCAATTCCATATTTCTCACCATGTGAGAAAACGTTACGGCCGGACGCATGATCGAAAAACGTGGCCGGTGGTTCTCCGAATGTAGTCATGGCGGCAGAAGAGATCATCAATGACTGAAACAGCCGACCCGATCAAGATTCAACGTGGTCTCAAGGGCGTCTACTTCGACCGATCGCCTTGCACGTTCATCGACGGCAAGGCCGGGGAGCTGCGTTACCGCGGTTACTCGATCCACGATCTTGCCGAGCATTCGAGCTTCGAAGAAACCGCGTGGCTTTTGCTCAGGGGCGAGCTTCCCAACAAAAGGGAGCTCGGTGATTTCGACACGGAACTCAAGACATCGCGCAAGCTGCCGGCGCCGATTATCGACATCATTCGCGCAATCAAGGACGCGCATCCCATGGATGTATTGCGTACAGCAGCCTCCGCATTGGCCGCCTTCGATACGGAAACCGCGGATAATTCACGCGAGGCTACGATACGGAAAGCCGTGCGACTGACGTCACAAGTGCCGATGATCGTTGCCGCCCATTCACGCATTCGCTCCGGCGAGCAACCCGTGCCACCCGATGCGGCGCTTAGCCACGCGGCCAATCTGCTCTGGATGTTAACCGCCAAGAGGCCGAGCGCGGACGCCGCACAACTGATCGACCGCGATCTCATCATCCACGCCGAGCACGGTTCGAACGCCTCGTCCTTTGCCGCGCGGGTGGTGATCGGCACCGAGGCCAATCTTCACGCTGCCATCACTGCAGCGATCGCCGCACTCTCCGGTCCCGCGCATGGCGGCGCGGCCGAAGACGTGATGAAGATGGCCGAAGAAATAGGCGAGCCGTCGCGCGCCGCCGACTATGTGAAGGAAAAGCGCAAAGCCGGCATCGCTGTTACCGGCTTCGGCCACCGCGTCTATCGCGCGGAGGATCCGCGGGCGCGCCACATGCGGGCCGGCGTCGAGCGTCTGTCGAAGGAGATGGGCGAACCGAAATGGTTCGAGATCTTGCAGGCCGTTGTGACGGCGATGGCGCCCTACGCTCGACACGGCGTCAATGTGAACGTCGATTTCTATTCGGGCGTCGTCTATCACCTGCTCGGAATCAAACGCGATCTGTTCGTGCCGATCTTTGCCATAGGCCGGGTGCCAGGCTGGGTCGTGCAGGTACTGGAGCAACTCGAGAACAATATTCTGCTGCGCCCGCTCACGCTCTACAACGGGCCGGATGCGCGCGCTTACGTGCCGCTCGCGCAGCGCGCCAACTAAGTCAGATCGAGACAGCCGCGCTGTTGGTTCGGCGATCAGATTCTCACAACACGGGACGCTACACCCGGATTCATCATTGCGGGCAAAAGGTCTATCTGTCATCGTATTGAGAACTTCAGTCTCGCAGAATGAGACTCTGCTTACCGGCATGATAAGCCGGACATCATCCTTACCGGGCACGGCCGCGGAAGGAGCGGTGAAAAATCGGCCACTGGAAGGGAGGATTAAGTCCATGCGTTCGATCCGCAGCTTCGCGATGCTTCTGGCGGTGACACTCGGCGCCGCGCAGTTTGGCGACAGAGCCATGGCCGCGGGTTACCCCGAGCGGCCGATTGAACTGATTGTTCCGTGGGGCCCCGGTGGTGGCGCCGATCAGTTGGCGCGTCTGGTCAGCAAGCTGATGGAGCCGATGCTCGGTCAGGGCATCCCGGTTGTGAACGTTCCGGGCGGCACCGGTGCTACCGGAATGGCGAAACTCATGTCAGCGCCGGCCGACGGCTATTCGATGGCCATCTATATCGCCGACAGTCACGCCCTGCTCGCTGGGCAAAGCCCGCGATGGACCATGAACGACATCACGCCGGTGGCGGTGATGATAAAAGGACCGTCCTTCATCTTTGTGAAAGAGGACAGCCCATTCAAGACCTGGGACGATTTCGCCAAACAAGCCAAGGCGAGCCCGGGCAAGCTGAAGGTGGCAACGCTCGGTTTTGGCAGCGTCGACGATTTTTCGCTCACCGTGCTTGACCGTGGTGGCATCAAAGTCGTGCAGGTGCCGTTCGCCAAGCCAAGCGAGCGCTATGTTTCGATCCTTGGCGGCCACGCGGATGCGCTCTACGAACAGGCCGGTGATGTCGCACAATTCCTGAACGGGAAGCAAATGCGGCCGATCCTGCTGTTTGGCGAAAAGCGTCTGGCGGCGTTCAAGGACGTGCCGACATCTTATGAACTCGGCTACAAGGTGGCACTACCGCAATTTCGCGCGGTCGTCGTACGCGCCGGTACGCCTCCGGACATCGTCAAAAAGTTGTCGGACGCACTGGCCAAAGTCTACGCCCTGCCTGAGTACAAGAAGTTCCTCGAAGAACAATACGCAGATCCGAACAGCTTTGAGGATGCGTCCAAGGCGCCTGCTTTCGTGAACGAGCAGCTCGATGACATGAAAAAAACGATGGCGACCAACTGACGTCGCTGGACCACGATCATGGACAAGGCGCTGTTTCGTTCGATCTTGCCCTATGCGGTTGGCCTCACGCTTGCCGTTGCTCTTTATGTCTATGCCGGCACGTTTATGTATACGCCTCGACCCGGACAACTGGGCCCCGATGTATGGCCGCGCCTGGCCATTCTGCTGATGGGTGCCTCTTGCGCGTTTGAGATTTCCCGTCGACTGGTCGCGGGTAACCAGGACGCAACCGGATTCTTGGAGGCTTTCGATCGGGAGCCCGACATCGAGGACAAACAGCCGGTTTTTCCGCAGCTTCTGATCGGTGGCATCGTTTTGATGGGTATCTATGCAGTATTGGTACCGGTGCTCGGCTTCATTCTCGGAACGTTTCTGTTTTTAGCGGCCTTCATGTATGTCGGTCGCTATCGAGCACATGGAACGATCTGGGGCGCCAGCGCCCTGGTGACGATCTTTTGCGGCATTCTATTCCTGCGTATTGCCTATGTATCGCTTCCGCGCGGCATCGCTCCGTTTGATCGCGCGACAGACATCTTCTTTGCAATTCCGAGCTTGTGGTGAGTCATGATCGACATACTCACCCAACTCGCAGCCGGCTTCGTCCACTGTTTGACACCGCTCAACATGACGATGCTGCTGGTCGGGATTGTCATCGGGTTGCTGATCGGAGTGTTGCCGGGCCTGACGTTGGTGATGGGTGTCGCGTTGGCGCTGCCATTCACCTACAAGATGGACGTTACTGCCTCGATTGTGCTGCTGACCGCGATGTACGTCTCCGGCACTTACGGGGGCGCTTTTACAGCGATTTTGTTCAAGATTCCGGGTGAGCCTATCGACGTCCCCATGCTGTGGGACGGCTACACCATGGGGCGCAAAGGCAAACCGGCCAAGGCGCTGGGCTGGACCCTGGTGGCCGCACTCGGCGGCGGGCTGCTGTCCGCGGTTGTAATGGTCGCGCTGACGCAGCCGCTGGCAAAATTCGCGTTGCGCTTTTCCTCGCCGGAGTACTTCGTCATCGTGCTGTTTGGCCTGCTCAGCGTGGTGGCCATCGGTAAGGGCTCCCTCGCCAATGCCTTCATCAGCATGAGCGTCGGAATTCTGATTTCGTCGGTCGGCACCGACCCGATTTATGGCGCTTACCGTTTCACTTTCGGCTCGCCGCTTCTCGCCGACGGCATCGAATTCCTCGTGGTCATGGTCGGCGCTTACGGCGTTGGCGAAGTGCTGACTCGCCTTGAGACCGGTTTCGCCACCAAGCCGCTCGACAAAATCTCAAACGCACGCACCGAATTGCCGACACTCAAAGAGCTCAATGAGGTCAAAGGCATGTTCCTGCGCGCTTCCGTAGTTGGCGATCTCATCGGTCTCCTACCCGGCGCCGGCGCAACAATTGCGTCGTTCGTGAGTTACGGCATCGAAGCGCGCTTCGGCAAGCGCAAGAACGAGATGGGCACTGGCGTTGCTGAAGGCATTGTGGCGCCGCAGGCAGCGGCAACCGCTTCGGTGGGTGGCGCGATGGTTCATCTACTTGCGCTTGGCATTCCCGGAAGTGGCGCAACTGCCGTCATTCTCGGCGCCTTCATGCTGCACGGCATCCAGCCGGGTCCCCAGGTCCTGGTGAGCTCGGCACCGCTGGTCTACACGGTGTTCGCCTCGCTTTTCCTCGGCCTCGTCCTGATGTGCGCGATCGGCTATTTTGCCATACGGCCGCTCGTAAAGATCCTCGATTTTCCCGAACCGGTGGTTTCGGCCTATGTGCTGATCCTCTGCTTTATCGGCGCCTTGTCCATCCGCAATAATGTCACCGACTTGTGGCTGATCATTGGGTTCGGAGTGCTCGGTTACGGCTTCGAACGTCTGAAGTTTCCAGTCGCGCCGCTCGTCCTCGGTGTGATCCTCGGCCCGATCGCCGAGGAGGCCTTCATGAACACCATGATCAGTTTCTCTAACGACTGGACCGTTTTCTTCACGCGGCCGATCTCCGGGACGATCGTAGCCTTTACTGTCATCGTTCTTCTGTTGCCGTTCATTCAACGGCTGTTCCGAAGCCGTCTGGTGACGGCGTGAACCGATGTTAGGTGATACATGCGTACCAATCTTGGAATTGACTCCAGCCCCTCAGGTCACGCCGCACAGCGGCGCGTGAATGAACTCAAACCGCCTCCGCGGCAAATCAAGCCCGCCCGCGAGCACAAGCTCGGTGCCACGGGCCGTTCGTTTGCCATTCTCGAGCATGTTGCAGGTTCGCGTGCACCAGTTGACGTGCTCGACATCATTGCCTCGCTGAAATTGCCGAAGGCAACGGCCTATCGGATGGTCGACTGGTTCGTCACGCAAGGCTACCTGTCGCGGGAGCCCGGACGCCGCCGGCTGATCGTCGGGCCCAAGCTCACCAATCTCGCGTTCGGCGCGTTGTCGTCCTCGATGCGCAATGACACACCGCATGTCGTGCTGCAGCGGCTTGTGCACACACTCAACGAGACTTGCAACATCGGCACGCTGCTCAACGGCGAGGTGATTTATCTCGACCGCGTCGAAGCCGAGCATTGGCCGTTACGGCTGCATTACACCATCGGCTCCCGTGTTCCTTTGCATTGCAGTGCGATCGGCAAACTGTTTCTGGCCTTGGCCCCCTCGCCGCGCCGCCGTCGCCTCCTGCAGAGTCTGGAGCTACGCCGCTTCACCGACAGCACGATTACCGATCACGCGCGGCTCGATATCGAGCTGCGGCAGATCCGCAAGGAACAGGTGTCCTTTGATCGCGAGGAATATCTTGTCGGGGTTGTTTGCATGGCAGTGCCGGTCATCGGTAAGAACGGCGAGATACTTGCCGCACTTGCTGTTCAGGCGCCGGAGGCGCGCATGAACGTGCAGAATGCGCGTCGGCATCTGCCGATCCTCCAGCGGGCCGCCGGCGAGCTTGCTGAAATTTTTCAGGACAAGAACTGACAGTTCGTAGAGCCAAGTTTAGTAAAGGGCGCAGCTATGAAAATGACTACGGAAGAAGCTTTTGTAAAAGTCCTGCAGATGCATGGCATCGAGCATGCCTTCGGAATCATCGGTTCGGCATTCATGCCGATCTCGGATCTTTTCCCGCACGCCGGGATCACGTTCTGGGATGTTGCTCACGAGACTAATGGCGGACTGATTTGTGACGGTTATACGCGATCGACCGGCAAGATCGCGATGGCAATTGCCCAAAATGGGCCGGGGATAACGAACTTCGTCACAGCGATAAAGACAGCCTATTGGAACCATACGCCGATGCTGCTCGTGACGCCGCAAGCAGCAAACAAAACGATCGGGCAAGGCGGATTCCAAGAGGTTGAGCAAATGGCGTTGTTCCGCGACATGGTTTGCTACCAGGAAGAAGTGCGTGATCCTTCACGGGTCGCCGAGGTGCTCAATCGCGTTATAACCAAAGCAAAGCGCCTGTCGGCGCCGGCGCAAATCAACATCCCCCGCGACTATTGGACTCAGGTCGTCGACATCAACCTGCCGGCGATTGTCGAGTTCGAGCGTCCGGCGGGCGGAACGCAAGCGATTGCAGAGGCGGCAAGGCTATTGTCGGGCGCGAAATTCCCGGTCATTTTGTCCGGCGCGGGTGTCGTTCTCGGCAACGCAATTTCTGAATGCGTCGCGCTTGCTGAAAAGCTCGATGCGCCGGTTTGCAATAATTACCAGCACAACGACAGCTTTCCCGGCAGTCACCCTCTCGCCGTCGGACCGCTTGGCTACAACGGCTCGAAAGCGGCAATGGAACTCGTTGCCAGGGCCGACGTTGTTCTGGCGCTCGGCACGAGGCTCAATCCATTCTCGACCCTGCCCGGCTACGGCATCGACTACTGGCCGAAGACCGCCAAGATAATCCAGGTCGACATCAATGCCGACCGGATCGGCCTGACCAAGCCCGTCACCGTTGGTATCTGCGGTGACGCCAAGTTCGTCGCGCAAAGCCTTCTGGCGCAGCTTTCCCCGTCGGCCGGAAATGCCGGTCGTGAGGAGCGGAAGGCGCTGATCCACACAACCAAATCCAAATGGCTGCAAACGCTTTCCAGCATGGATCACGAGGAAGACGATCCGGGAACCACATGGAATGAAGACGCCCGCAAGCGGGACTCCGATCGTATGTCGCCGCGGCAAGCATGGCGCGCGATCCAGGCGGGCTTGCCAAAAGATGCGATCATCTCCAGCGACATTGGAAACAACTGTGCCATCGGCAATGCCTATCCGACGTTCGACAAAGGAAGGAAGTACTTGGCGCCGGGTCTTTTCGGACCCTGCGGGTATGGCTTCCCCGCCATCATTGGTGCGAAAATCGGCAACCCGGACACGCCTTGCGTTGGTTTTGCGGGCGACGGCGCGTTTGGCATTTCCATGAGCGAAATGAGTTCGATTGGCCGCGAAGAGTGGCCCGGCATTACCATGGTGATCTTTCGCAATTACCAGTGGGGCGCTGAGAAGCGCAATTCAATCCTTTGGTACGATAACAACTTCGTCGGTACGGAACTCGACCCGCATCTCAGCTATGCAAAGGTGGCCGAAGGCTGTGGCCTCAAGGGCGTAGTAGCTAAAAGTCAAACTGAACTGACCGAGGCTCTGCGTGCTTCCTGTGAGGCGCAGAAAAAGCGCATCACGACATTCATCGAAGTGGTGCTCAATCAAGAACTCGGCGAGCCATTCCGACGGGACGCCATGAAAAAACCGGTGGTTGTCGCCGGCATCAAGCGCGAGGACATGCGTCCCCAACGCGTCGCTTAATGGAGCTATGCGATGACTGTCGCAATGAAACCAGGCGCCGATCCTAAGGCCATAACTGTGGTTGATGAGCTGGTGCGGCGAGGCCGTGCTGCCCAGACGGCTTTTGCCAAGGCCGATCAGGGCCGTGTCGATGAAGCGGTGACTGCGTTGGCGTGGTCACTTTACATGCCGGAGCATGCCAAGGAACTTGCCGAACTGGCGGTCAAAGACACTCAGCTCGGTAACGTGCCCGACAAGATCATAAAAAAGCAGCGCAAGACCTTCGGCACCTTGCGAGACCTTCTGCGCGTGAAGTCGGTGGGGATTATCGAAGAAGATAAGAAGCTCGGAATCGTCAAATACGCCAAACCGGTTGGCCTCGTATGCGCGATCACGCCCTCGACCAATCCGGGTGCCACGCCCGTCAACAAGGCGATGATGGCCATCAAGGGCCGCAACGCCATCATTATCGCGTCGTCGCCTGCCGGCATGAAGACGACGGGCAAGACCGTCAACTACATGCGTGCGGAACTAAAGAAGATCGGCCTACCCGAGGACCTGGTGCAGATTCTGCCGCCACCAGCGTCAAAGGACATGACACAGGCGCTGATGCAGGCGGCCGATCTGGTGGTCGCCACCGGCTCTCAAGACAATGTGCGACGTGCTTACAGCAGCGGAACGCCTGCAATAGGCGTCGGCACGGGCAATGTGCCCGTGATCGTGGATGAGACTGCCGACCTCGATGATGCCGCAAGCAAGATCTGCGCTTCCAAGATTTTCGACAATTCCACGTCGTGTTCTTCAGAAAATTCGATCATTCTCGTAGACGCGATATACGATGGCGCGATTGCCGCGCTCCGACGGGCGGGCGGGTATATGGCTTCTATGCCCGAGAAGGCGAAGATCCAGGCCGCACTCTGGCCGGACGGCAAATTGAGCCGGACACTGATCGCCCGCGACGCCGATGTTTTCGCGCGCGGGTGCGGGCTGCCTCCTGAGGCGGAATCAAAGAAATTCTTCATGGTGGAGGAAAGCGGTGTCGGCCGCGGCTTCCCGTTTTCGGGCGAAAAGCTGTCGCTGGTGTTGGCCGTGTACCGTGCCAAAGATTTCGATGACGCCGCCAGGCGTGCTCGCGAGATACTCGATCATCAAGGACGGGGGCATTCAGTCGGCCTGCACACCAAGGACATGGCGCGGGGACGCAAGCTTGCCCAAGAGACCGACGTCGTGCGCGTGTTGATCAACCAGGCCCATACCTTTGGGAATGGTGGCGGTTTCGACAACAGTCTTAATTTCACTCTGAGCATGGGTTGCGGCACCTGGGGCGGCAACAGCATTACGGACAATCTGAATTACAGGCACTTTTTGAACATCACCCACCTCGTCACCACTATTCCGGAAGACAAGCCGAGCGAGGACGCATTGTTCGGTGCCTATTGGGCGAAATACGGGAAGTAGAGCTATTTACATGAACTTCGAGGAGTACTCGGCGAAAGCGCTGATCCTGTCCCCGGCGGGCATTCCAGTGCCGCGCGGCATCCTCTGCTTCAGCGCAGCCGAAGCTTCATCGGCGGCCGCGAGTTTGGGTCCTTGCGTGATCAAGGCGCAGGTGCCGGCCGGAAAACGGGGCAAGGCAGGCGGCATCAAGCTTGCCCGCTCGCCTAACGATGCTCAGCAACTTGCCGGCGAGATTCTCGGCATGCGTATCGGTGAGTACACCGTTGAGCGGCTGCTGGTTGAAGAACAGGCGGAGATCGCCCGCGAGTTCTATGCGGCCGTCCTGCACGACACCACCGCTCGAAAGCCGCTGATACTGTTCTCGACCGAGGGCGGTATGGACATTGAAGATGTCGCCGCGACCAAGCCCGCCGCGATCCGCCGATTGCTGGTCGACATTGATTGCGAGCCTTCATCGTTCGATCTGGCCCACATGGTTCAAGGGCTCAAGCTCGATAGCGCGGAAGAACAAATCACGCGTATTCTTGAGCGATTATACGCCGCCTACCGTGCGCACGATGCCGAGCTTCTGGAAATCAATCCGCTGGCCCTCTTGAGCGATGGCCGCGTGGTCGCACTCGACTGCAAATTCGTACTCGACGATGCGGCGATTTATCGTCAGCCGGAGATCGCTAAAGGCGGCGCCGCTGCCGCGCTGACGTCGCTGGAGAAGCGCGCCGCGGAAGCTGGTCTCAAACTCATCCAGCTCGACGGCGACGTCGGCGTGCTGGCAAACGGCGCCGGTCTCACAATGACCACGATGGATGTGATCCGCCACTACGGCGGCCGGCCCGCGAATTTTCTTGAAATCGGCGGCGAGGCCTACACCAAATCCGAAATCGCGCTTGATCTCGTTCTTTCCAATCCAGGGGTGAAAAGCCTTGTCATCAATTTTTGCGGCGCATTCGCGCGTACGGACGTGATGGCCGACGGCGTGGTCAAAGCCTGGCACAAGCTAAGACCGAAGGTGCCGGTGTTTTTTTCGATCCACGGCACCGGCGAGGTCGAAGCCGTCAAGCTTGTCCGCAGCGAACTTGGTATCGAGCCTTACGACTTCATGGAAGACGCGATCCAGGCGGCGGTAAAGGCGGCGCAATGATCGTCCGCAAAAACGACCGCGTTGTCGTGCTTGGCATTACCGGCAAGCAAGGCACCTTCTGGACGGAGAAGATGCTGGCCTATGGCACGAATGTGGTAGCTGGCGTCAATCCAAAGCGTTCCGGCGAAACTCACGTCGGTGTTCCGATATTCGCATCTACCGCCGAAGCAGCCACCAAAGTCGGGGCCGATGTCGCCGTCATGTTCATTCCCCCGCCGATGGCAAAAGACGCCGCGATATCGGCTGCGCTTGCCGGTATTAAGCTTCTGGTTGTGCTCACAGAGCACATTCCGGCACAGGATGTGATGGCGATGCACGCGGCGGCAGCCAGGCACGGCACGCGTATCGTCGGGCCCAACACCGCCGGTCTGGTCACGCCCGGTCAGTGTTTCGTCGGGATCATGCCGGCATTTGTGCCGAGTGTGTTCAAACCTGGCCGCGTCGGCGTGATCTCGCGCAGCGGCAGCCTTGGCACGCTGGTGTGCCTCAATCTGACACGCGCCGGCCTCGGCCAATCGGCTTTTATCGGTATCGGCGGCGATCCGATGCTTGGCACCACAACGCGCGATGCGCTCGAAGCGCTCGACAATGACAGCGGGACCGACGCCGCCGTTATCGTCGGCGAGATAGGCGGTGCGATGGAGGAAAGCGCGGCCGAACATGCCCAACGTATGGCGAAGCCATTGGTGGCTTTCATCGCTGGCGCTGCGGCGCCAGCCGGCAAGAAAATGGGTCATGCCGGAGCAATCGTTACCGGCAATGCCGGCAGCTATGCGTCCAAGCGCCGAGCATTGGAGGCGGCGGGCGCCGTTGTCGTTGATACACCCGCGCAAATTGCCGGAGCAGTCGCCGCCGGACTTAAAACCGGCCGGTCTGCGAGGAGAATTTCTGCAACAAGGAATTCCGCGTGACAGCACAGAACCTGCAATCGCCGCGGCAGGCCGGCACGACCGTGGCCATGCTTGCACCAGGCATCGTGCTGTCCGCGCTTGTCGCCGCCATTGGTTATTTTGCCGCGCCCTATGTTGCGCATGTGGTCCCCATCCCGAACATGGTCATCGCGTTGATTGTCGGAATTGCCCTCAATCCGCTGGCCGCGAGCCCGGTGGTACAGCCCGGTATGAATTTCTGTGTGAAGACGCTGTTGCGCTGGGCGGTGGCGCTGCTCGGTCTTCGCGTCGGACTTGGTGATATCGCAGCGCTCGGCCTCGGGACCGCGCTCTTGATTGTTGTGACGATGGCGATAACGGTTGGCTCGGGATTCATCTTTGCACGCTGGAGCGGACAGACGCCCGGCTTCGGTGCGCTCGTTGGTGTCGGAACGGCGGTATGCGGCGCTTCGGCGACGCTTGCAACGTCAACCGTGGTGCCAGAATACGAAGGCAAATCGGCCGATATCGCTTTCGTGGTCGTGGCCGTCAACGCGCTGGCGACGCTGGCGATGTTGATCTATCCGCCGCTTTGCATTGCGCTTGGCTTCGATGCACAGACCACGGGCGTGATGCTCGGCGGCACGATCCATGATGTGGCGCAGGTGGTCGGCGCCGGTTACGCGGTGTCGAACGCCGTAGGCAACACAGCGGTGATCGTCAAATTATTCCGCGTGTTCCTGCTGTTGCCGGTCGTACTTGGCGTCGGTTGGTATTTCACGCGCATGGGCATGCGGCACGGTCAAGCGCAGGTCCCGGTGCCGGTATTCGCCATCGTTTTTCTGGTGCTGTGCCTGATCAATAGCGCTGTGCCGCTTTTGCCTTCGCTCTTGTCCGTCTACACCCCAGTGAAGGGCGTGCTGGTGGAAGTCTCCACCTGGGGCCTGTTGCTCGCTATCGGTGCGCTCGGACTTGGCACGTCGGTGGCGACAATTATCGGACTCGGCTGGCGGCACGTCACCACTGTGCTGGGCGCCTCGGCTGTCATCCTCGTGGGGGCGACAGGAGGTCTATTGTTGTTGCGACTGGTCTGACGGCGCGTTGAACCGGTCGCCGCTTATCTTCAACGCTCGATTTCAAATTCGTTGTGGATTAGGTCTCGGATTTGTTTCTTGAGTGCGATGACATTCGGATCGTCCTCATCGCGCGGCCGCGGCAGGTCTACATAGAGGTCGGCCTTGATCGTGCCAGGGCGCCGGGTCATCACCAGAATGCGGTCGGACAAAAAAATCGCTTCCTCGATGCTATGGGTCACCAGCAGGCATGTCTTTCGTGCATGCTGCCAAATTCGCAGCATTTCCTGTTGCATGAGGCCTCTGTTCTGCGCATCAAGCGCGGCAAATGGCTCGTCCATGAGCAAGATTTGCGGTTCGACCGCCAGCGCGCGCGCGATCGAGACACGCTGACGCATGCCGCCGGAGAGTTGATGCGGATAGCGCTTCTCGAAGCCGGTCAATCCCACCAGGTGGATATAATTACTGACAATGCTTTTTTGCTTCTCACGCGCGACATTCTTCATCTGTAAACCGAAGGCGATGTTGTCTTCGACCGTAAGCCAATGAAACAGCGCATAATCCTGGAAGATCATGCTGCGTTCCCAACCCGGCTTGCCGATCGGCTGACCGTCGAGCAAAAGCTGACCATCGGTCGGCTCCTCGAAACCGGCAACGAGTGTCAACAATGTTGTTTTTCCACAGCCGGAGTGTCCGAGTACTGAGCAGAATTCGTTGTGATTGACGGTGAAATTCACCCCACGGAGGGCGACGACCGCCGGGTCATCGCTGCTATGCCCGGGAAATTCCTTGGCTACACCGGTCGCGGTCAGAGTTGCCATGGTGCCAGGTTCATCCGCTAGGCTGCCAATGCGCGCGACCATGGCATCGTACGGCGACCGATCAGCCGGATTGTTCGGTCGATAATGAGGCCGACAATACCGATCGTGATCATGCCTACGATAACGATGTCGGTGCGCAGCAACGTACGGGCATCATTGATCAAAAAGCCGAGACCGGAATTAGCGCCGACCAGTTCGGCGGCTACCAGTGCCATCCAGCCGACGCCTAGTCCGACACGAACGCCAGTGATGATTTGCGGCAACGCCGCGCGCAGGACGATACGGCGAAGAATGCGCGACTCGCTTGCACCCAGGCAGCGCGCTGCGCGGATAATGTTTGGTTCGATGTTTTTTACACCGGCCATGGTGTTCAACAAGATCGGGAAGAACATGCCAAGGAAGATTATGAACTGGTTTTGCACGTCACCGATGCCGAACCACAGGATCGACAGCGGAATCCATGCCAGTGGCGGCACTGGCCGCACCACCTCAATCAGGGGGTCGACCTGATCGTTGATAGCCTTCGACCAGCCCATGGCGATCGCGAGCGGGATTGCCGATGTTGCCCAAATGAAGGCAACAATTTCGCGGCTCAGACTGTCGCGCAAATGCACGAAAAGCTCACCGGACTTGATCATGTCCCAAGCGGCATTTGCGATCGCGGTCGGTGGCGGCAGCAGGACGGCCGTGGTCTTGTCGAGAACATACGTGCTCGTCACCTGCCACAGCAGCAGCAGGATCGCGAGCAGGGTCAGATTCTTCAGCCGCCTGATGCCCGTTAGCCAGCGCGACCGCGCCTTGGCAGGCTTGCCTATTCCTACGGTCGCAACCGTACTCATGCCGTTTCTGCCGTTCCGCAGCCTTCGTTCCAGATTAGCATGTCGCACGAGCCGGACATGCGATTTTCCTGGCTACGGGTTGTATGTTTTCCCCCCGAACGACCATGGCTTGGTTAGGTCGCCCTTCTCCGGGAACGGCTGGGGCTCCTTGAGATTAAGTGGCGTCACATATTCCGGATATGGGAACTTATCGAGCGAGCCTTTCCAGTCCGCCGGGATGAAGGGTGGTGTCTTAGGCACTTTCCAACCCAGCTTGGCGAAGGTCTTGTCCATAAAACTTGCGTCAACCGACTTCTCGAAATCGGTGGCCTTGAGCGGCCGCTGGATGCGCTTGAGTTCATAAAGCCAGTTGAAGATCGGCTCGTTCGCCTCGCCCCAGAACTTGGCATGCGGATAAACGAAGGTCGGCTTGTAGAGGTCATTGTAGACGCGAGTCTGCTGAACAAGAATCTCTTTGCTGAAATTCTTCAGACTGGGATCCGCTTGCAGATGCTGCACGGTGCCTTCGGGATCGTGCCGCGCCCAAAGCAGCGATTCGACATATGCGTCGGCGAGCGCCTGCACGACGTCGGGCACATTATCGATCAGTTCCTGTCGCACAACGAAATTGCCCTCGTACATATTGTACGGATAGATCGAGTCGACGATTCTGCCGTTCTTGCGATCCTGCACGATCATGCTTGCGCCGGCGTCCCACGGCACCACGGCATCGATGCCCTTCGGCAACGCCATCTGCTCGCCGATAGGCATGTTCTTCAGAATCACGTCCTTGCCGATCTTGAGGTCGGCGACCTGCGCCGCCATTTGAAAGTAGAACTCGGCCGATGAGCCGGTAACGATTCCAATGGTGGCCGGCGGATTGGCTCCTTTCAGGTCCGCAAGGCTGTTGATCTTGCTGTCGAGCGGAACGATGGTCGCGTGCAGGATGTTTGGCGTAATAAGCGCAATCACCTTTACCGGAATCTGTTTGTCGAGCAGCGAGGTGTAGGGGAAATTACCGGCGCTCGCGACCTGGACCTTGCCTGATACCAGGACCTCATTGACGGCAGGGCCTGAACCGAACGCCGTAAGCTTCATCTCAATGCCGCGCTTGGCGAGCAGACCTTCCTTGTCCATCACGATGCTGATGTTGTTCTGGCCCGACCACGGCGATTGAAACGCAACCTGCAGCGGCCACCAGCCCTTCTGCTTTAGCCACTCGATCGACTTTTCAGAGACCTTTTCGTAAGGCTGCGGCCAGCCCCACGCGGTGAACTTGCCTTCCTGGGCCCGCGTTTGCGCTGCGGCGGTCAGCAGCCCGAGAACGCCGAGGAGTCCAGCGAGAAAAATTCTTCGATAGATATTCGCACCCGACATGGCCACGTCCTCCCACGGTCTGATCGATGGCGGAAAGCTCGGCCAAGGCGACAAAGTGCAACAAACAATTAGGCGAGCTTCCCCTCGACACGCTTCTTCTCGTTCTTGGCCGAAATCATCGTCAGTCCAGGTCCGAGGGTCAAGACGAGCAGTCTCAGGCCATGGGAAATGCGCAACCCGAATACCTGCAATCCCACATCGTGGACACAGTGATTGCAACCGGTTACGGCGGCGGGATCGCTCAAGCCAGCAAGCCGACAACGCCCATCGTAAACATGAAGCCGAGCGCGAACCGTCGGACCCCAATCTCGCTCATGCGAGCGAATAGCGCTCCTCCCAGCCAGGTGGCGGCGAGATAGGGGATGCAGAGCAGAGATGCCGAAATCATCAGTCCAGTGGTAAAGGCACCGGCAAAAAGCAGCATAACGAGGCCCACCGCTGAGATTACTGTCACGAAAACAGTAAGATTGGCACGCGTAACGGCTTGCGGATCGGGGCCCGACAGAAGATAGAGGATCACCGGCGGAGCGCCGACGCTGGTCGCACCCAGCATCACCCCGACAACACTTCCCAACACGAGCGAGGTTGTTGGCCGGTGCGGGCCTGAATAACGCAGGCCGAGCAGCAAAATCAAACTGAAAACAGCCACGACGGCGGAGATCAATTTGCGGGCAACCAGCGGATCGAGCGTCAACAACAGATAACCGCCAATCGGGATGGTGAAGCAGGCCGGCAGCGTCAGATAAAACAGCACGCGCTTGTTGATTCTCGGAAGCGCGTCGGAAAACATAACCAGCGCCGCTGCGGTCTCGAGCAGCAGCGCGATGACCACCGTCGGCACAGCTCCGATGATGAGACTCAGTGATGGTGCCATCAGCATGGCTCCGCCGAAACCCGTAATGCCGCGTATGAATCCGGCAAGCGTGACCACCACCACGACGGCGACGTCGTTAATTGTCATGGCTCACTCATCGGAGGCAAAGCTTTCGATTTGATCGCCGCCCAGGAGATTCGACCGTCGATTGTGGCGTTGGCGCGGCCCCATTGATGCGCGGATTGCTTCACGCTGGTGCCAGTTTGAGGATGCTGCGCGCCTCCTGCGGGCTTGCCGCGTGGCGGCCGAACTCGCCGCACATGTCGCGCAGCCGTGCCACCAGCTCGGCGTTGCTTTTGGCCAATCGATCGCGGTCGAATTTTATGTTGTCTTCGAGGCCGGTGCGCATGTGACCGCCGAGTTCCAGTGTCCAGCGATTGACTTCCAGCTGATGGCGGCCAATGCCGGCCGCGGCCCAGCTGGCATCGGGCATAATCTCCTTGAGTTCGGAAACCAGAAACTCCAGCACGCGGCGTCTCGTCGGCAGCGCATTGGGAACGCCGAGCACGAATTGAACGTGCAATGGCTTTTTTATGAGTCCCCGCTCAGCCAAATCGCGGGCGTTGTAGAGCATGGCCAAGTCGAACACCTCGATCTCCGGCTTGACGTCGTAGTCAAGCATTGAGCGAGCCAGCTCCTCGACCAATTGGGGCGGGTTTTCGTAGATCTGATTGGGGAAATTGACCGAGCCCGTGGTAAGCGAGGCCATGTCCGGCCGCAAATTGATGGCGCGTCCGCGCTCGTTTTGACTGCGTCCGCGCCCTCCGGTCGAAAATTGAATGATCATTCCAGGACAATGCTTTTTGACGCCCGCCTGCACCTCGGCAAAAAGCTCCGGATCGGACGACGGACTTTCGTCCTTGTTGCGCACGTGAATATGCACCAACGCGGCGCCAGCCTCGTACGCTTCGTGCGTCGATTCAATCTGTTCAGCCGGTGTAACTGGTACGGCAGGCGTTTGCGCCTTGCGCGGCAATGCGCCGGTGATAGCAACAGTGATGATGGTCGGTTGCGTCATGACGCTGCGCTCCGTTGCTCCATGGGGCGTCGGATGAGATGGAAGGATTTGATATCCGGCCGCAGTGCAATCTCCTTGGCCAAGGTGATGAGTGGGGTCGACGCCAAAGGATAGCCGACGTTTATCGATCCGGCCGCTCTGAGGGCCTTGCATTCGGAGTCCGGGTAGAACGCGGCCAGCAACAGATCGTCGTCGGATTCGAATGGCCCGCGTTCGCGTCGCAGCCGGGTAATCCCCGGCTGGAGCAGATCGCCGGGGCGCGCTTTTACCGGTTCGGCACCCTTGCTGATGCGGTCGAAAATGTTCTGCTCGATCGAGCCGGCAATTTCCCCGTAATGTCCGAGTACGTACTTACGCACTTCATCGGGTACCGTGGCGTAGCGTTCCTTGCCCATGACATTGAGTACTGCCTGGGTCATGACAAATTGCGCGAACGGGCTGACGATAATGGGGTAGCCGAGATCGCAACGCACGCGAGCCGCTTCCTCGAGGATGTGTGGAAGTTTGTCGCTAATCCCCAGGTTCGCAAGCTGCGATTTCAGATTCGAAATCATGCCTCCGGGCATTTGATGCTCGTAGTGAAACGCATCGTGCTCGACGATGGTGCCGAGAGGCTTTTTCTCCCGCCGGGCTATGTAACGTAGCCTTTCTGCTACCTGCTCGATCACGCCAAGGTCGATACCGGTCGCAAAGTCTTGCCGCTCGATATTGTGGATAAACTGCTCGGTCGAAGGATGCGAGGCGCCGTTGGCGAGCGTCGACGTAGCGGTGTGCACCACGTCGACGCCGAGTTTGACCGACTCAATTGCGACGTAAGGCGCCAAGCCAGTGAGACAATGCGAATGCAGCTGTAACGGCAACTTGGCGCAGGCAGCCTTGGCGACCGGAATGAGCGTGGCGGCGCGCTCCGGTGTCAAAAGCCCACTCGGATCTTTGATAAAGACGGCGTCGGCACCAAGCGCAACCAATTCCTTGATCTTGCGCGCGTAATATTGGTCGGTGTGAACCGGGCTTACCGTGTAAACGACCCCGGCATCAACATAGAGCCCGACCTTCTTGGCTGCGCGTATCGGCACCTCCATGTTGCGCATGTCGTTGAGCGCATCGTAGGGCGTGTGATAGCGAATACCATTCGCGAAAATGCGTTCGGCTGTGAGTGCGACAATGTCGTCGGGAAAGAACTCAAAGGTGAAGAGGCTTTGCCCGCGCGTCATGACGATGAGCGGCGTTTTCTTGACCCACGAACTCAAGATACGCATGCGCTCCCACGGGTTCTCTCGCAGATAACGCACACAGACATCGAATACGGCCCCTCCCACAAGATCGATCGCTTCGAAGCCGGCGCGATCAAGCATTGGCGCCGTCTCCGCCATCATCGCCGTCGTCATGCGCGTGGCCCAAAGGCATTGATGGGCATCGCGCAGCGTGACATCGATCAAGGAGATCTTTCGCGTCACGCCAACATCTCCTGTTCTACCCAGCGGGTATGTGCCGTTGCATCGATAAAGGGCGTGCAGTCAATCAGACGCGCGTGAAACGGAAGAGTGGTCACAACGCCGGCGATTTTGAATCGCGTAAGCGCCGATTTTGCTGTGGCCAGCATGTCCTTTCGGTTGTGTCCACTGATGATCAGCTTGCCGAGCAGCGAGTCATAGTAAGGCGGCACCACGTAATTCGTGTAAACATGACTATCCAGGCGAACCCCCTGCCCGCTCGGCGGCAGCCACGCCGTTATCATGCCGGGTGACGGACGAAAATTATTCGTCGAATCCTCAGCGTTAATGCGGAACTCCACCGCACAAGTTCCATTTGGCGCGGCCGGTTGCGAAAACGAGATGGTCTCGCCGGCTGCCACCCGCATCTGCTCAGCGACCAGATCGACTTTGAATATCTCTTCGGTGACAGGATGCTCAACCTGTATGCGTGTGTTCATCTCGATGAAAAACCAACGGCCGCTGTCGAGATCGTAGATAAATTCAATTGTGCCGGCGCCTTCGTATCTGATGCTACGGACGAGTGCGGTTGCCGCCTCCGCCATCTGAGCGCGCACGCGGCCGTCAAGAACGGGAGACGGCGCCTCCTCCACCAATTTCTGGTGGCGGCGCTGGATGCTGCAATCGCGCTCCCACAGGTGGACGGCATTGCCATGCTGGTCACCAAAAACCTGAATTTCAATGTGTCGCACCCGTGCAAAGAAGCGCTCGAGATAGATCTCCGCATTTCCAAACGCCGCCAAGGCTTCAGCCGAAGCCTGCGCAAATTGGGAGGCAAACTCGGAAGGATCGGCTACAACACGCATGCCGCGTCCGCCCCCACCGCCAGAGGCTTTCAACAGCAACGGGAAGCCAATCTCGGGGGCCGCTGCGCCTGCGAGCGCCGCCTCGGTGAAGCCCTGGCGAGAGCCAGGTACCACCGGAATGCCATTGCGTTCGGCGGCACGCCGGGCTGCCACCTTGTCGCCCATGACTGCGATGGCCTCGGGGCTCGGTCCAATAAAAATGAGGCCCGCTTCCCGACAGGCGGTGGCAAAAGCGCTTTTCTCAGAGAGAAACCCGTAGCCCGGATAAACCGCGTCGCATGCCGTACCACGCGCGGCCTCGATCAGCGCCGACGCGTTGAGATAGCTCAAGGACGCGGCTGGCGGACCGATACAGACGCTCTGATCGGCTGCCCAGACATGCGGCGAATTGCGGTCGGCGTCCGAAAAGGCAGCCACCGTCTGCAAGCCGAGCTTGCGGGCCGCTCGCACCGCGCGCAGTGCGATCTCTCCCCGGTTGGCGACGAGCACCCGCTGCATCGTTCTTGCCCAGTCGGCGTCAGGCCTTGGTAGGGACCCCATTTGGCCGAACAAAAAATCATCTTGCAACACTCTTTTTTTCAGTTTCTGATAATCTGTATGACGAGCCCGCAAACACTTGGTCAACACCCGCAGCTTCCAGGGCGCCGCAGCGCGGCGCGCCGCCACGGATCGGCGCCGCCGCCGAAGCAAGGCGGCGCGCTTAAAGTCTTTGCGGTGCTGGAATGCATCGCTTCAGCACAACGTCCGCTGGCGGTGGCGGAATTGGCGGCCATGCTCGCGGTGCCCAAACCCACCATGCATCGCATTGTTCGTCAGCTCGACGCCGAAGGCCTGGTACAACGTGAACCGCACAGCCGCCTCTACAGCCCCGGTCCGCGCCTTTTGAGTTTCGCGCTCGGCGCCATCCGCTCGTCGATGCGCTCAGCGCCGCGCCACGCCATCCTGCAGGCGCTTTCGGAGAAAGTCGGCGAAACTTGCAATTTCGGCATGATCGCCGGCAATGCCGTGCTCTATCTCGATCGCGTCGAGGCGTCATGGCCATTCGGTTTGCGGTTCGAGCCGGGATCACGTGTGCCGCTCCACTGTACCTCGGTCGGCAAATTGCTGCTCAGCGTGCTCCCCCGGCTCCGACGCGATCAACTCATCCGCGCCATACCGCTCGCGCGTTACACGGAAAACACAATCACCGATCCTAAAAAGTTACAAAGTGAACTCGAGGACATCCGCAGGCGTGGCTATTCGATCGACAACCAAGAATTTCTCGCCGGAGTCGTGTGCCTGGCGGTACCGGTCCGCGACAGCAAAGGTGTGATCTGCGCCGGCGTCGCCCTGTCGGCGCCGCACGCGCGCATGTCGGTCGAGGAAGCGGTTGGCCATTTGCCGGCATTGTTTGCGGCAGCCGAACAACTCGCCGCGCATCTGGGTCAGGACTAGCCTCGCGGGGCACTAAGGTCGGGACAATGACGCTGAGTTACGACGAGATCAGCGAAATTTTTAAGATGATCGATGAGAGCGCGTGCGACGAGTTCGTGCTTGAGACCGGCGATATTCGCCTGGTTGTTCGACGCCGCGGTGCCGCCGACTCATCCGTTTCGCCCTTGTCATCTGCTGCAGGGCCGTCGGGGCCGATAGCGGCGCCCGATCAGGCGACGCGGCCAATAGAAAAGCAAGCGGCCGCGACCGCAAATGCGGTTGTCGCACCGATGGTCGGCACCTTTTACCGCTCGCCGTCGCCCGGCGCGCCGCCTTTTGTCGAGGTCGGCAGAAAGGTCAAAGCCGGCGATCCTATTGGCATAATCGAAGTGATGAAATTGTTCACAACGATCCACGCTGAATGGAGTGGCACGGTTACTGAAGTTGGTGCCGAAAACGCGACCCTGGTGGAATACGGCCAAATGCTGTTCGTGATTATACCGGACTAATCGAAAGCAACCGCCGACGAAGCGTGGAGGATCCCATGAAGCCCAACCTGACCAACCCCGGCAAAGTTGTCATCACGATCGCGACCACTGGCGGCCTGCACGGCAGGGAATCAAACCCGGCATTGCCCGAGCAACCAAAAGACATCATCCAGAATTTCCGCGATTGCTATAATGCCGGAGCGACGGTTGCCCATATGCATGTGCGCGACAAACGGGGCGTAACGACGGCCGATCCTGCCGTTTATGGCGAAGTGATCGAGGGCGTCATGTCGCAATGCCCGGGCATGATCACCCAGGTCGGCAATGGCATCGGCCTCCGCTATGAAAATCCGAAGACAGAAGGTGAGCCGTTTACACTGGAAGAGCGGATGAATCTGCTCAACATTCGGCCGCAGCCGGACCAGCTCACGCTCAACCTCGGGACCTTCCATTTTGAGCACAAGAATACTGAATTCTTGTTCCCAAACTCGAAAAAGTGGAACGCCGAATTTGTTGCAGGCTGCAAGAAGCGGGGCATTCGAAACGAGCTCGAGGTTTATGATCTCAGCCACATCCAGAACGCGGTCGACCTGATGGAGCGAGGGGCGCTTGAGCCGCCGCTGCACTTCAGCTTCGTGCTCGGCATCAAGGGCGCAATCCCGGCGACGCCGGCGAATTTGCTCTCCATGCTGGATGCTATTCCGGATGGATCCTCCTGGCAGGTGGTGAGCATCGGCAAATATCAATTGCCGCTGAGCACAATGGCGCTGGCCTTGGGAGGCAATATTCGGGTCGGAATGGAAGACAACGTTTATTTCAGCCACGGTGTGCTGGCGGTGAGCAACGCGCAGCTCGTTGAGCGCGCCGCCCGCATCGTGCGCGAGCTTGGGCGCGAGATCGCTACCCCGGAAGAAGCCCGGGAGCTGATGCATCTTTGCCCGCCACCGCAGCGGCCGCCGCTAGCCGCGCGCGCGTGACATGGTGCACAACGGCCGACAGGACAGAACCTGACCGGTAAAACAGAGGGGGGGAAGAAATGCAGACAAGAACGGGTGGCTTCGGCACGTCGATAGGCACGATCGCCTTCGCAAGCGCTATCGGCACGACGATCGAGTGGTACGACTTTTTCTTATTTGGCGTGGTGACACCGCTGGTGTTCAACAAGCTTTTTTTCCCGAATTTCGATCCCCTCGTGGGCACCTTGCTTGCCTACACAACGTTCTTCGTCGGATTCATCTCGCGACCGATCGGCGGCATCATTTTCGGCCATTACGGTGACCGCATCGGGCGCAAGACCGTGCTGGTTCTCACGATCCTGATCATGGGTGTCGCAACATTCTTGATCGGCCTCCTGCCCACCTACGCTGCGGTCGGCATTTGGGCCCCGATCATGCTGCTCTTCCTTCGGATTTTTCAGGGCATCGGGATCGGCGGAGAATGGGGCGGCGCAGTGTTGATGGCGGTCGAGCACTCTCCGGCCGGCAGGCGGGGCTTTTACGGCAGTTGGCCGCAGATCGGCGTCCCCGCCGGTCTGCTGTTGAGCGCGGGGATGGTCTACCTGCTGTCGTATCTTCCGGAGAACGACTTCTTCGCCTGGGGTTGGCGCATCGCTTTCCTGATCAGCGCGATCCTGGTCGCTGTCGGTCTTTATATTCGCTTGAAGATCATGGAGACCCCGGCCTTCACGCGCATCCAGGAGTCGAACAAAGTCGTACACGTGCCGTTTTTTGAGCTGTGGCGTACGCACGGAAAGAACACTTTGCTCGGCCTCGGCGCCCGTTACATCGAAGGCGTGACGTTTAATATTTTCGGCGTGTTCATCGTTGGCTATATCGCCAGTACGCTCGGGCTGCCACGGCAGACCGCTTTGGCTGGCGTGATGATTTCATCGGCGATCATGATCATCATGCTGCCGATCTATGGCAACCTATCTGACAAGATCGGCCGGCGTCGTATGTTCGGCGTCGCCGGGCTGCTGATCGGCCTATTATCGTTCCCGGCTTTCTGGCTGATGCAGACCAAAGAACCGCTGCTGATCTGGATCGCGATCACCGTTCCGTTTGCATTCGTTTACCCAGCGGTGTACGGCCCGCAGGCCGCCTTGTTCTCGGAACTGTTCGATACGCGCGTTCGCTACACCGGAATATCATTCGTCTATCAATTCTCCGGTATATACGCGAGCGGCCTGACGCCGATCATAGCCACCGCGCTCCTCCCGATGGGCGGCAACAAGCCGTGGTTGATTTGCCTCTATATTCTGGCGGTCAGCGCCGTCAGCGCGCTTTCGGTCTTCGCGATGAAGGAAGCACACAAGCGCGACATGGCAACCGACAACCAGTGAATCACCCTGAAACCGCGACGCGATTGTCATGGATCTTAACCTGAAAGGTCGCGTCGCGGTGGTGACTGGCGGGGGTGCCGGCATTGGTGAGGCGATCGCCCGGGCGCTGGCGGCGGAAGGCTGCACGATTTGCATTCTCGACAAAAACGCCGACGCGGCGCGGCACGCCGCTTCGGCAATCGAAACGAGCGGCAAGTCTGCGATGTCTGCTGCGGCCGATGTTGGCGATGCAGCTGCGGTGACGCGCGTGTTTGAGCAATTTATTGCAAGCGCAAAGCGCGTCGACATTCTCGTCAATGCTGCGGGTCTGCTCTCGAGCGGCTTGACCGCCGATTTACCCGCCACGGAATGGCAAAGGGTAAGCGAGGTCAATCTTGCGGGCGTTGTCTATTGCGCCAAGGCCGCAATTCCGGTCATGAACAAGCAGCGTTCTGGACGCATCATCAATATTGCTTCGGTCGCGGCGATGCGCGGTGGCGGCACGGTCGGCAATGCGCTTTACGGCGCGACCAAGGCCGGCGTTGTTGCCTTGACCATGGGGCTTGCACGCGAGCTCGGTCCGCACGGCATCACCGTCAATGCCATCGCCCCCGCCATTGCCGATACGGCAATGACCCGCGCCGTCCTTACCGAGGACATACGCAAGAAAGTACTGGCGCGAATTCCGCTCGGGCGTCTGACCACCCCATCCGACATTGCCGATCTGGCGGTCTTTCTTGCCTCCGATCGCGCCAGCTTTATCAGCGGGGCTGTCATTCCGGTCGACGGCGGCATTTTGACCACGTAATTGACGCTCTGGCCTGCAGCCACGAAACAGGAAACCAGTGGAAAGAATCGGGGCTGCATAAATCGAAAACCTCAACAATTTTAGTGGCTTGGGGATCAATCTGGTCCGTCCGGTACCACCCGAGCCTCTCACCGCTTGCGCCATGCCAAATTGGGAGAGTGGCCACGCAGCCACGAATCTCGTAGGGCTGGTGCCATTAGCGCCTATCGCGCATAAGGGAGCCACACCCCATGACAGCCCCAACAGTCACGACCAAGCATTTGGCCGCTGCTTTGTCCGAGCAACATCAGCTCACCAAGAAGCAGGGTCTGGAAATGATGGAAGATCTCATCGGGATGATCACCAAGCACCTGAAGAAAGGCGAACGGGTGAAAATTGCCGGACTTGGGATCTTGCAGGTGCGGAATCGCGCCGCCCGCATTGGCCGCAATCCCGCGACCGGCGAGCAGATTCAGATCAAGGCCAGCAAAAAAGTCGCCTTCCGCGCCACCAAAGAACTCAAGATGGCGATCTGATCCCGCCTAGGCGTGGGAACCATTCTGTCTCCCGGGAACTTGATAGAAAAACCGGGAGGCTTGCCATGTCCGCGATGGAAATTGGTCCCGCTCGATTTCGGCCAATGGCCGATGAAATCGCTTGGCGGCGTGTGTGGCTGTCGAACGTGATGGTCGATTCCGGCAAGAGAGGTCCGACGAAAATCGCTCGCCATCGGCCGCGCCGGATGTCTTGGTCGCGGCGTCTACAAAAACTGCACCGTATGAGAGCGGCTCTTGGCGCGTCGCGGTAGAGGCGATCGCTTCTGACTGCCCAAGCTGGCTCAAACCTTCGGTTCAAGCGCAGAATCTTTTCGCACAGGACGTCCGTGCCGACGCGGGGACAGCGCGTATTGAAAGCTGGCGCCACAGTTCCTTTAGCGCATCAAGGCGACCGCAAGTGATCCAAGCAAGCGCCGCGACCGCGCGACCTTCGTCGTCGCCAAGATGATGAGCCAGGCCGTACCCCACGAGCCGTAGCGCGTGCGCGGCGTCGAGCGCGTCGTTGAGCGGCTGCTCCATGTCCAGCGCGAGACGTGCCGTCTCCTTTGCAGCGGCGCGTGCGGGCGCGGGTCTGTTGAGACGCTTTTGCGCGGGCACGGTGAACCTCCAGCGAATTGGGACTTTTGCATCATTTGGTTTTGGCGACGGCCATTTCTATCTTTCCGCGAACCAGACTCAACTTTGCCTTCAGGAGTGTGCTGCGAATGCCAACCGGAGCCTTAGGCGAAGTCGTATATTCCCGGATGCGTTTCGGGCCGTCGGCGTTTGCTGTTTTGACGGCGCGCGATCCACGGACGCATCCGCCATTACACGGCTCTGACCAGCCCTCTCTGTCTGCGGTCTGTTCTCGGTTTCGCTGACACCATCCATTAGCGACCTCTTTCGTGATTTTGGCGCGGCAGTCGGATCGGCTCGCCCGCTGCTGTTGCCAACAACTGCTTTCGACTCAGACCTGTAATCCGATTGCATGTGCAGTGGTGTGCCAAATGTTACTGCGGGACGACGATTAACAAGTTCAGGTTTACCGGGGCATGTGGACGGTGCGAGGGGTGCTAACCGCACACAATGGGTGACCGGCCAACGCGCTCGATTTTTGCGGTTTTCCAGCGCGGCTCGACGAATTGGCAGACGTAGGACTGGCCCCGTTCTCCTCAAGCTGCCCAAAAATGACAATGACGTGACAACAAGAACGACGCGTCACAATTTGCCACGCGCCATAGAAAACCTGATAAAGACGAATGTAAAAAGTAGCGACGCGAACGTGGTAACCGGTGACCAGTGACTGCAATCGTCCGGGTCCGGCATTCGGCCTCTATCCAGCCACGATTTGGAACAATTATTTTAGCGATCTTTTTAGTGGTGGCGTGAGTAAACATGTCAGAGCGTATGCCGCAGCCTTTCAGCGAAAGGTGCCGCCGTCTCGCACAAGAATGCCGAGCAACGGCTCAATCATTCCGCAATGAAAACTCCAAGCTTGAGATGCTTCTATTGGCTGACGATTACGATCGTAAAGCCCTTCAAGCGGAAGAGATCGAGGCAACATTACGCATTCCGAGGGATGAGCGCGGTCCGTCACTGATCCCGGGGATCGCCGAGGACTTTGTCAACCGGCTGAAGAAGAAAGCGCGCCGTCGCAAACGCGTCTCCTCGATACAGCGCTAGCGAAACTCGACACCGGTTTCGTCTGTCGCGCGCCATATAATTCTGCACGGGCGGTACGAGCGGCCGCCGTCAAACGTCAGTTCCAGAGCGTCCGGCAGATCAGTCGTATGCGAGATTTCGACGCGAGCGCCGACATTTGTCAGATTGCGCACGACGCAATCGATAACCGACGATGCTCCCAGCACCAGCTTCGCGTTTTTAACAACACGCGAGCGGGCGGACTTTCGACGCTCCTGCATCGGATGCCTCCTGCACGTTCCGCTCAAATACAGGGCAAAACTGCGTAAAGTCTTAAATTGATCGCGAGGACGACGGACGGAGGGGAAAGCAATCGTTTACTCAAATTGCATGGCCGCAGACCGCCTCTCCCGCCACGCGACCGGGATGATCGGCGTGGTATAAGACACCCCGCAGAGAGACGACATGAATTTGCTGAATCGGCGGGAATTCAACGGACTGTGCGCAGCACTCGGCTCGTTGGCGGCCTCGTCAGGAGCTTCGGCGCTTGACCGCGCTGCCGGTGCGGCTTCGACCGGGGCAGCCCGCACGGTGAAATTTCGCGACGGCACTGTCGCTTCTGCGTTGGGTCAGGGCTCCGCCGGTCTCGGAAAGGGGCGACATCCCCAAGCTGTCGAAGAAGAGGCGGTACGCACCGGACTTTCGCTTGGCATGACCCTGATCGACACGGCCGAAGTTTACGGCTCCGAGGAATTCATCGGCCGCGCGATTGCCGGTCAGCGCGATCGGGTTTTCCTGGTCTCCAAGGTGTGGCCCACTCATGTCGCGGGAAACGGCATCGCGCGCGCTTGCGAGGCGAGCCTGGCCCGCCTCGGGACCGACCATCTCGACCTCTATCTCTTGCATTGGCCAAACGGGGTGACCGACATCGCGAGCGTTGTGGCGGCGTTCGAAAAACTGCGCGCGGCAGGAAAAATTCGCGCCTGGGGCGTGTCGAACTTCAAGGTCAGGGACATGGAAAACCTAATCCGGATCCCGAACGGCGATCGCTGCGCGACCAACCAGTTGCCGTATAGCGTCAACAGCCGCGGCATCGAGCATGACTTGCTGCCATGGTGCGAGCGGCACGGCATGCCGGTGATGGCCTATTCGCCGCTTGGCGGCGCCGGCACAAGTCTGCTGCGTGATCCCACGCTTGCACGCATCGCCGCCGCGCGTAATTGCTCGGCTGCCGCTGTCGCGCTGGCCTGGGCCATCCGAAGCGGCAACGTCATCGCAATTCCGGAATCAGGTTCGGTGGCTCACGTCAAGGAGAACGCGGTCGCGCTCTCGCTGACGCTGACACCGGAGGAACTTCAGGCGCTGGATGCGGCGTATCCGCCGGCCAATCGCTAGGCTGATGTTTTCGTTCTTATTCGGTGTATTTGAAATAATCTTAGTGAAATAATGAGCGAACCGCAGCTCGCCTTTCATCGAAAGGCCGATCGGTAATCTGGCACGGCATTACTTGTAGTGGGTTACCGTTTTTAACCTTGCGACCAAACAAGCCAACGACCATACCGACTATGGACTAGGATTCGGTGTTGCTGTTTGGGGGGCCAATGCGGCGACGCACATGGAAAACCTGATCTGTATCGTGGTTGGCCTTTTGGTCGGATGTCACATCAAGGACCGCGAGACGCATCCGCGCAAGGTGACCCGGATATTGTTGCGGCTTTGCGATAAGCCGCATCGGCAGGAATAGCGTTCGCGGACGCGTTCGCTGCGAAAACAACCGCTTCGCTTCCTTGATTTTAAGGCTGGGTGCCCGGCCGTGCCTGCCCGGGCGCCGGGAGCACGACATCCGCGATCGTCGGGATCAGGTAGAGCAGAAATGTCACCGCGAGACCGCCATAGGCGTCGAAGCCTGAATCACCCGTAAACGCCGAAAGAGAAGGACAGCGAAAAGCGAGCGCCATCAGCCCCGCCAAACAAACGAAAGCCACCGTTACAATGACGAAGCTTAGCGGTTTTTGCCGTTCCATTGGACCAACCCAGCTTTGTCGTGAGAACCACAATTCATTGGGCGTGAGCTTACAGCTTGTGCGCGGCTACTCCCAGGGAAATTCGACCCAGACGAACGGGCCACCCCGGGTGCGGCATTGACGTTGACAATAGCGATCGCACTTGTCGGTCAGTTTTATGCAGTGGCCCTGCGAATCCTCTTTCAGACAGCCAGTCAGCCCCCACGCGCAATAGGAACCGCACTCGCTCCAGCATGGGCCCGAAGCCCAGACCGATTCGGCCCGTTTGCCGCGCGGGAACGGCAGATCCGAATTGTGCGCATTATAGCGCCACGGCGATGCGTTTCCGTCCATGGCTACCGCCGGGACAGCCATCATCAACATACCGACACATAGAAGCCCCGAGAGAATGCCCGTTCTTTTCATGAATCGGCCCGCCTTGACTCAATACGATACCATAACTGCGCCAGCCAATCCGGAACGGCTTAGCAAGGCCGACCCCGCGGGCCATAGGCGGCGCGTGGTGCCGCGGCTATACTCCTGGGCATGCGAATGGCTCTGGAAGCGATCCTCCTGATCGTGCTGCCTTACGGAACCGCCATCCTTTGCGGCGCCTTGACTGATCGGGCGGGCAGAGCCGTGTCGGGATGGTCGTCGATCGCCGGGTTGGCCCTCGGCATATATTTCTTCAGCCTGAGTATGCAGCTTCTTTCGACAGGCTGAGCGCGATCAGGCCGCTTTGTCGGGTGCCACAGAACGCCAGTGAGAAGGGACCGCTGCGTGTGGCATCACAGCGGCCCCTCCACGGTCCGCCGAATAAGGGGACCACCCCTCTGGATGATATTGTCGGCGTCTCGCGTGGGGAATGTCGCGCGGCGACAACCGTTTGGCTGTGCCACGCATCACATCCCGAGGGTTCGACGGAGGTAATGCGACTTTTTGTGACTCCCAACACGGCGCCCCACCCACCCTGGCCGAATTAAGGCACGGCGCGCGGGCTTCGCGGCTCCGTGCAAAGACTTTTTCGGGTTCATCGCCAGGTTGCGGGAACTTCCCGACGATCCTGCAGGTTGATAGTCTCGGCGGGGGCGCCGAGGAAGCCGGTCTTGATCAGCGGCGCAAAGCAACGAAGCCAGCGACGGCGGATTCCAGTCCAGAAACTCACGACCACCGGCATCAAGCCGATGGAACGGCCGAGTCTGGTCACGCGCTTTTTTCTGCGCGTCGTCGCCCGCGCCGAACAGCTCAATCTCGCTTTGAGCAAGGTCGGCAATCCCTCGATCTACAATAACGCGACGTTTCCTTGGATCCGCACAATCGAAAGAGAATGGCGCGCCATTCGCGTCGAGCTAGACCGGGTACTCACGCGCAAGGACGAATTGCCCGCCTTCCACGAATTGGCCAGCGACATCACCGCGATCAGCCGGGACAACAATTGGAAGAGCTTCGTGCTGGCGGGTTATGGTTTTTACTCATGGAATAATATCGCGCTGTGTCCCGACACCTGGCGCATCTGCCAGAATATCCCGGGGCTGATCACAGTGATGTTTTCAATTATGGAGCCCGGCAAGCATCTGCCGCCCCATCGTGGGCCATATAACGGCGTGCTCCGCTTGCATCTCGGGCTGATCGTGCCGGAACCGCGCGAGCAACTCGGCATCCGGGTCGATCGCAACATCTACCGCTGGCGCGAGGGTGAGGCCGTGATTTTCGATGATGCCTACGAGCACGAAGCCTGGAACGATACCGCAGATACCCGGGTGGTCCTCTTTGTCGATTTCCGCAAGCCCCTTCGCTTCCCGGCCAATGCGATCAACTGGCTGTTGCTGCATCTGGCTGTGTTCACTCCCTTCATCCGCGAGGGCATGAACAACCACAAGACCTGGGAAAAAAAGTTCTACAAAGAAGCCGAAGCGCTGCGGAATAGGTAGTGTGCCGATCATATCGGTTGCTATTCGGCGCAATCGCCATTAGCTCCTAGCCGCATGCGTGATCCCGCGGTGAAATCGGATGCGGCCGCCCCCAAGGTGAGCTTTGTGTCGCTTGGATGCCCGAAAGCGCTGGTCGACAGCGAGCGGATCGTCACGCGCCTGCGTGCCGAGGGATATGAGTTGTCGCGCCAGCACCAGGGATCGGATCTCGTCATCGTCAACACGTGTGGATTTCTCGACAGCGCCAAGGCGGAATCGCTCGCCGCCATAGGCAATGCGTTAAAAGAGAACGGCAAGGTGATCGTCACCGGCTGCATGGGTGCCGAGCCGGAAAGTATTTCGTCCACCTATCCCGACGTTCTGGCGATTACCGGACCGCAGCAATACGAAAGCGTAGTCGAAGCGGTTCACAAGGCGTTGCCGCCCCGACACGATCCGTTTCTCGATCTGGTGCCGCCGGAAGGCATCAAGCTCACGCCGCGGCACTACGCCTATCTGAAGATTTCCGAAGGCTGCAATAACCGCTGCAGCTTTTGCATTATTCCGCGGCTACGCGGGGACCTCGTCTCCCGGCCGGCCGCCGATGTGTTGCGCGAAGCGGAAAAACTCGTGACGGCCGGTGTGAAAGAGCTGCTCGTGATCTCGCAGGATACCTCCGCCTATGGGCTCGACATTAAATATGCGGCGAGCCAATGGCGCGATCGCGCGGTGCGGGCGAGATTTATCGATCTTGCAACCGCCTTGGGCGAGCTCGGCGTCTGGGTACGGCTGCATTACGTCTACCCCTATCCGCACGTCGACGAGGTCATTCCGCTGATGGCGGAACGCAAGGTGCTGCCCTATCTCGATATCCCGTTTCAGCATGCCGCGCCCGAAGTCCTCAAGCGCATGCGCCGCCCGGCCGCGCAGGAAAAGACACTGGAGCGTATCGCGCGGTGGCGCGACCAATGTCCCGACCTGACATTGCGTTCGACCTTCATCGTGGGGTTTCCCGGCGAAACCGATGCCGATTTCGACATCCTGATGCAATGGCTGGAAGAAGCTTCACTCGATCGGGTCGGTTGCTTCAAGTACGAACCGGTAAAAGGCGCGGTTGCCAATGATCTGGCGGAACCTGTGCCGGACGAGGTCAAAGACCAGCGTTGGCATCGCTTCATGCAGATGCAACAGAGGATCTCCGCCCGCCGGCTGAAACGGAAAGTCGGCAGCCGGCAAAAAGTAATCATTGACGAAATCGGGCCCAGCGTCGCCAAGGGCCGCTCCACGGCCGATGCGCCGGAGATCGACGGATCGGTTTATGTCGCCAGCCGGCGGCCGTTACGGGTTGGCGAAATCGCGACAGTGAAGATCGAGCGCGCCGACGAATACGATTTGCACGGCGTGGCCGTGGGCTTCTAGCTCAGAGCCGATAGAATTTTACCGCATTGTCATGCAGCACAGCGCGCTGCTCCGCCTCGGCATATTCAGCCAGCACCGTACGATACACGCCGAAGAAATCGGCGTAGCTCGCGTGCAGCTTCTCCAACGGGAAATTGCTTCCGTAGATCGTACGCTCGGCACCGAAGATCTGGACGACATCGCGAATGACCTGCCGTGCCTGTGGCAACGTGATTCCGGCGCTGTACATTCCAAGCCCGGAAATCTTCACATGCAGGTTTGGAAAGGCTGCCATCATCGCAAGGGCAGCGCGCCATTGATCGATTGCGGCCTGGGTGCGTGCGGTCAGCATTCCGGCATGCACAAGGATCATGCGCACATTGGGGAACGCCTTGATCAATTCAACGGCATAAGCCGCCTGCCCGGCATAGACCTGCAATTCGAAATGCAGATTGTGTTTCTCGAGCAATGCAAATCCACGGCGGAAGTCGGGTGAATTGCAGAAATCAGGGCGAGGGGCGGCCTGGCGCACGGCCTCGCTGTCCCAATACAGCATCTGGCGAACGCCGCGCAGGTTGGGAAACTGCTTCTGCGCCTTGAGCGCCGCGTCAGCGCCAGGATCGGCGAGATCGGCATTGCAGACGATGCCGTGTGGAAAGCCATGCTTGTCGGCAACCGATTGCAGCCAACGCGTCTCGTCCAGTGCGCGCCCTGGTCCCCACATAGCCGTGACGTGGACCGATTTTGTCACGCCTTGCGGCTTGAGGTCGTTCATGAATTCTTCAACGGGATAGTCACGGCGAATGCCGAAATAGTCTCCGAACATCCGCGGAATTGGCGGATCGGCCAGCCACGCGACATCTTTGCGCAGCCAGATGTGGTGGTGAGTGTCGATCGCCGGTCCGCTATACGCCATTGTTCCCTCGCTATTTCAGCTCGCGCACGGTTTTAACGACCACGTCGGTCAATGTCTTGAGTTCATCGGATGAAATCGTGAAGGCCGGCGTGAGATAGATGATATTCCCGATCGGCCGGATAAAGACGCCCTGCTCGATGAAGTGTGCGCGCATGGCGTCGAGATCATCGATGCGATCGAGCTCGACCACGCCGACGGCGCCTTTCACCCGCACATTCCTCACATGCGGCAGGCCGCGACACGGCGCAAGGCCCTTTTCCAAAGCGGCCGCGATGTCAGAAACCTGTTGCAAGCGCGGTTCGCGCTCGAACAGATCGAGCGACGCGTTCGCCGCCGCGCAGGCCAAAGCGTTGGCCATATAGGTGGGTCCGTGCATCAATGCCTTTTTCGGATCGTCAGACCAGAACGCATCAAACACTTTTCGCGACGCAACGGTCGCCGCGAGCGGCAATGTGCCGCCAGTGAGCGCCTTCGACAATGTGATGATGTCGGGGACGACGCCTGCCTGCTGGCAGGCAAACATCGTTCCCGTGCGGCCAAAGCCGGTGAAGATTTCGTCGAAGATCAGCAGCTGGTCTCTGGCATCGGCCAGCCGCCGCAGGAGCCGGAGCGCATTCTCGCTTCGAAACACCATGCCGCCCGCCGCCTGCACCAGCGGTTCGATGATGATGCCGGCAAATTCCGCGGCATGAACGTCAAAAAAAGATTCCAGGCCTGTGAGATCCCGGACGGGTTCCGGCCCGAGATCGACAATCGCGTGCTGCGGGAACGCAGCGCGGAAAGCATCATGCATGCCGATCTCGCGATCAGTCACGGACATCGCCCCCTGCGTGTCGCCGTGGTACCCGTGCTTGATCGCGATGAATCTGGTTTTTGTCGGCTGACCTTTGTTGATCCAATATTGGACGGCCATCTTCAGGGCGACCTCCACCGCCACCGAACCCGACTCTGAAAAGAACACGCGGGCGAGATCACCTGGCAGCAAGGTTGTCAGTCTGTTTGCCAATATCAGTGGCTGTTGGTGTACAAGACCGCCAAACATCACATGCGGCATTTGTTCGAGCTGCGCCTGGACCGCTTCTCTTATGTGCGGATGATTGTATCCGTGGCAGGCGGTCCACCAGCTCGCGATGCCGTCAATCAGCTCCCGGCCATCGGCCAGGACGATACGGGCGCCGTGGGTACGAACCACAGGCAGAGGCGGCGAGACGGTTTTCATCTGGGCATAGGGCAGCCAGATGTGTTCCAGGCTCCCGGCAAACCAAGCCGGCTCCGAGCTGTTTTTGCCGGCTTTGCCCGCCATGAGCTTTCCAATGAACCTTCCCTGCCCCATCCGTGCTAAGCATCTGGCTCGCCGGCTTGCAAGGTCACCTGATGCATTCGCTCGATCAGTTCGCTCAAGACAAGCTCGATGAGCTCAAGCGCCGGCACCTGCACCGGGTGCTGACGGATACTGTGCGCGAGGACGGGATCTGGATCGAACGCGGCGGACGTCAGCTGCTGTCATTTTCGTGCAACGACTATTTGAATTTGACCCAGCATCCGGCAATCAAAGAGGCGGCCATCGCCGCTATCGAGGAATACGGCGCGGGCTCGGGGGCTTCGCGTCTCGTCACCGGCAATCACCCGCTCTATGCGCGGTTGGAAGCGCGGCTGGCGCAATTTAAACGCGCCGAGGCGGCGTGCGTGTTCGGGTCGGGCTATCTCGCCAATACCGGCATTATTCCGGCGTTGATCGGTGAAGATGGACTCGTTCTGCTCGACGAGCTGTCGCATGCCTGCATCTATGCCGGCGCGCGGCTGTCGCGCGGCAGAGTGATGACATTCCGACACAATGACGTAGGCCACGCGCGCGAATTGCTCGGCGCGCATCGGGCCGATCACGATCGCGCACTCATTGTCACCGACGGTGTTTTTTCCATGGACGGCGACCTTGCGCCGCTCGCCGAGTTGCTCGCTCTCGCCGGCGAATTCGACGCCTGGCTGATGTCGGACGACGCGCACGGCATCGGCGTGGTCGGTGGCGGACATGGTTCGAGTTTCGCCGGAAACACGCACATACCGGTGCCTCTCCAGATGGGCACCTTGTCGAAAGCGATCGGTTCCTACGGCGGATACCTCTGCGCGTCGGCCTCGATTATCGAGTTGATGCGCAACCGCGCCCGAACCTTGATCTATTCCACCGGGCTGCCGCCTGCGAGCGTCGCCGCCGCAATTGCGGCACTCGACGTGATCGAGCGAGAGCCGGCCTATGCCGCCTTGCCGGTACAAAAAGCCAAAGCCTTTACGCGGCGCGCCGGCCTGCCTGATGCGCAGAGCCCGATTGTGCCTATCGTGATCGGCAACGAAGAGAGCGCGCTCGCCGCCTCGCAATTTCTCGAAAACGAAGGCTATCTCGTCGTCGCTATTCGCCCGCCCACGGTGCCCGCCGGCACCGCGCGCCTGCGCCTCACATTCACCGCGCAACATCCTGACGATGCCATTGGCCGGCTCGCCGACATCGTGCGCGACAAAATCGTGGCTTGACCAGTGGCTGCCTATTTTGTCACGTCGACCGGCACCGATATCGGCAAGACCTTCGTCACCGCCGGGCTCATTCGGTATTTGCGCGAGTCTAACCAGCCGGTTGCCGCATTCAAACCGATCGTGAGCGGGTACGATTCTTCCGTTGCTGAAACCAGCGACCCGGCGGTCTTGCTGTCCGCGCTCGGGCGTCCGGTCTCGGCCGACGAAGTCGAGCGCATGGCGCCGTGGCGCTTCCGTGCGCCCCTGTCACCCGATCTTGCCGCGGCACGTGAAGGCCGCCGCGTCGATTTCGATAAGCTCATCGCCTTCAGCCGCGCTGCGATCAAGGCCGCAACCGGTCCTCTTTTTATCGAAGGTGTCGGCGGAATCATGGTCCCGCTCGACGGTCAACGCACGGTGCTCGACTGGATGACGGCGCTGAATATTCCGCTCCTGCTCGTGGTTGGCGGCTATCTCGGCACCATCAGCCATACGTTGACCGCGCTCGACGTGCTTGCACAGCGAAAGCTCACTGTTGCCGCTATCGTGGTCAGCGAAGGTGATCGCGACACCGTTGAGCTCGACGATACCGTAGCAAGCATCGCGCGTTTTGCCGGCAAGGTAGACGTCGTCGGTTTGCCGCGCCTGCCGGCCGGCATCAATCATCATCCAGCCATTGCGCGCATCGCGGGGCTGCTGTGACCTAATTGTTCAGCGTCAAAATCGTTTCTATCATGCCTTCCAGATTGACCAGGCCATGCAAGAGCATGGTGAGAATGGTCGAGCCGGTGGCCCAACGCATCCATCCGAACAAAACCCCAAATGCAAATACCTGGGCGATGAGAAACCAGTCGTACTGAACGTGGATAATCGCAAACAACCCGGCGGTGAAAACGATCACCGGCCAGGCATGGTGAGGTTCCCGGAGCCAGCCGCGAAACAGAAAGCCGCGAAACAGGCTTTCTTCCGTGACCGGGATGAAGATCGTGATGGCGAGCAGCAGCAACGGCAGGATATTGGCGTTGGTCGCGGCCTGGTAGATATCGGTCTGGAAACGGTCGACAATATTGCGACCGACGAGCCAATTTGCCATGTCGCCCACGACGATGAGGGCGGCCACGGCGGCAACTCCGACCACCACCTCGCTGCGCCGCGGCAGCTTGTAACCGAGATAGGCCGCCGCTTCGCCCTTATATGTGGCCGCGATTATCAGGACGACGAGTTGAACGGGCGCCGAGACTAAGATGAACAATACAATGGCGCCGCCGTCCTGACTAACAGTTGCGATATCTCCCAAATTGAGCCCATACAGTGTGCTCAGCACCGCGATGCCCGAGAACTGTCCGGCCAGCAGCGCGATCGCTCCGAGCACGAACGTAGCGATGACACCCCACGGCTTGACGGTGTCGCTCACGGAATCTCCTTCAACCAGCGCCCAAGCGCGTGGCGCTCGTCGTCGGTCATGGTCGTCTGGTTGCCCAGCGGCATTGCCTTGGTCTGCACTGTCTGCGTGTAGATCGTCCCGGCATGCTGTTTGACGTCGGCGACGCTTTCCAGCGTGATATCTTTTGGCGCCTCCTGAAAACTTTCGTGCGTCGGCTTTCTTGCGTGGCACATGACGCAATGATGGCGCACGATCGCCAAGGCTTCGGCGTCGGAGATGTTACCGGCGCATGCGGATTGCGCGGTGGCGGCAAGGACCGCTATCGCCGCCGATCGCGACCTCACGCGGTTGACCGTTATGGCATCAGAATGGAAGAACCCGTGGTGTCGCGGCCTTCCATTTCCTTGTGCGCCTTGGGGGCATCCTTGAGCGGGTATTTCTGGTTGATCGGAATCTTAACTGCACCGGAACCGACGACCTTGAACAGGTCGGCTGCGGTGGCAATCAGGTCGTCGCGCTTTGCCACGTAGTTATTAAGGGTCGGACGCGTTGCGAAGAGCGAACCTTTCGTCTGGAGGATATTGATATTGAAGGCGTCGATCTGTCCCGAAGCGCTTCCGAAACTCACGAAGTAGCCAAGTGGACGCAGGCAATCGAGTGAACCTGGAAACGTACTCTTGCCGATGCCGTCATAGACCACGTCACAGAGTTTGCCGCTGGTGATCTCTTTTACCTTCGCGACAAAATCCTCGTCGCGATAGAGGATCGTGTGGTGGCAGCCGTTCTTCTTGGCGATCTCGGCTTTCTCTTTGGAACCGACAGTGCCGATGACGGTCGCACCAAGATGGTTCGCCCACTGGCAGGCAATCAGGCCAACGCCGCCCGCCGCCGCGTGGATAAGACACACGGTGCCCTTTTCCACTTTGTATGTACGGTTGACCAGGTACTGCACGGTCATGCCCTTTAGCATCATGCCGGCGGCCTGCTCGTAGGAAATATTGGCCGGCAATTTCACGGCGCGATCAGCCGGAACCAGTCTTTCCGCCGCATAGCCGCCGAGCGGGCCGACAAAGGCGACACGATCGCCGACTTTGACGTCGGTGACGCCGGGTCCTACCGCCATCACTTCACCGGCGCTTTCATTACCGGCGATGAACGGCGTGCCGACCGGTGACGGATACATGCCCATCCGGAAATAAGCGTCGATGAAATTGACGCCGCAGGCGTGTTGCTTGATCTTGATCTGGCCCTGACCAGGTGCCGCGATCTGGACGTCCTCGTAAGTCAGGACTTCGGGACCGCCGGGTTTGTGAACGCGCACTGCAGCGACCATGTTTCACTCCTCGATAACGTGCTTGTTGTGGGAATTGAATTCGGCGGCGATCATAGGCAGCCGCGCGGCAAGCGCAAGGCAGATCACCGCGCGCCGGAAACGCGCAGGTTCGCGCCATTGATGTAGGACGCGCTATCCGACAGCAGGAACAGAACGGCCTCCGCCACTTCGTCGGCCTGCCCGGCCCTGCCCATCGGCAGCATCGGTATCAGGCGTTCGACGCGTCCGGGGGGCTGAATATCGGTTTCGATGACCCCCGGCGTCACAGCGTTGATGCGAATACCTTCCTTGGCGACCTCTCGAGAGGCGCCAATGACCATGGAGTCGACGCCGGCCTTGGCCGCCGCATACCAGACGCATTCGTTCGCGCCGCCAAGCGGAGCCGCCATCGAGGACAGCATGACCACCGCTCCACCCTTGCCGCCGTGCCTTGTCGACATCCGCCGCATGCACGCGCGCAGGCAAAGCAACGCGCCGAACGTGTCAACCTCCAGTACCTCGCGGATGGTTCTCGAATTTGCCTCGTCCAACCGAGAAGCCTCGCCAATGATCCCGGAGCTATGAACGAAATGAGTGAGCGATCCGAACGTATCGGTGGCCGTTTCAAAGACCCGTTCAATGTCGCTTTCCAGCGCCATGTCCCCCTGGATCGCCACTGCCGTGCCGCCACTTTTCTCGACAGCCTTGACCACCGAAGCGGCCGCATTCGAGTTCGTTTTGTAATTCACCGCGACGTCATAGCCTCGCTCTCCGGCAAGCCGCGCCGTGGCGGCGCCGATACCGCGGCTGCCGCCGGCAATGAGCAAGACTGGTCGAGGCATAGGTTGCTCCTGTTTGGACACGATCACGCGGCCCGCGGCAATAAACCGACAACGAAAAAATATACCGCGATGACTAACAGCGGCAGAGTGACGTAAAGGCCGGGCGAGAGATCCTGGATGACCGCGACAAAAGCCAATGCCGCCCATACTCCCAACAAGGCCATATTCGCGAGGCGCCAATGCCGCACGCGCAATGGATGCAGAAACTTGATGGGCACAAAGCTGAGGCCCGCAAGAACGGCAATGGCGATAACCGCGACCCACTCGGGCGGCTCAAGCAAATAAAGGTAGAAGGCAGCAAGATTCCACACAGCGGGGAATCCGCGAAAATAATTATCCTTGGTCTTCATTTCGCGGTCGGCGAAATAAAGCGCGCCGCTAATGACGACGACGATACCGGCGGGGATCGCGAGAACCTGCGGCAGCAATCCGCTGGCGGAGATGGCGTAGGCGGGAACAAATACGTAGGTCGTAAAATCAACCACCAGGTCGAGCGTCTCGCCCGACCAGCGGGGCAAAACTTGTGGTACGTCGAAAGCGCGCGCTATCGGGCCATCGATGCCGTCGATGACGAGTGCCAGACCGAGACACAGGAACATGGCCGCCCAATGCCCGCCGGTCGCCAGGATCAGCGCAAGAAATGCCAGCGCCGCGCCGGTTGCGGTAAAGACGTGAACCGTAAAGGCGCGAGCCTGCTCGAATGTCGTCACTTAACTGTTGCCCCAATCAAGCTTGACGATCTCGGCCGACCGACCAGCCAAATTCCAGTTACGGCCAAAGCCGCGGAACCGCGACTTGTCGGCACGCGCCACGATAACATCGGAGCCGATCCAGTATTCGCTATTGCGGATTGTGACGTTCTGCCCCGGTTCTTTGCCGCGGACCGGCGTGATCGCGCCGTCCACATATTTTTCGATATGAATAATGCGGGTCTCGCCCTTCGTTTCATAACTAATCGGCACCTGACGCACACCGAGAAATTGGCCGACCAAGATCGACAGCAGATGCGTTGTGCCCCCGACGCGTCCGGTAAAAATCCTGGTCAAGTCCTTCACCGCGTAGGCCGAGGCATTGTCATCCACGAACAGAGCCGCAGTCCAGTTGCCGCGTGACATGATGCCGGGCAAATCCATCATCAGGCCGACCTTGATGCCCGAAAGATCGGTGGAATCGAAATGCCCGTCGTCGATGCGAATTCCAGCCCAGGTCTGGCACCGGCTTTCGGTCGGCGGATGCTCGCCGAGCGAGAGCACGCAGGGGCAAAAAACAGTGCAGCTGCACGAGAGCGCGAGTTCCCCTTTCAAGCTCCAACTTTCCGTCAACGCATAACTCCCATTTTTCTTTTTTACTCAGCTCGTCTTCGCCGGCCAATGGGCGGCAAAAGCCGCGATGATGATGACTGCTCCAGCGATGATCAACGCCATGCCGACTACGTGAGAGAAGCGGCGCCCGGTGAGTATCTTTTCGATCGTCATGACCATGCCGAGCCCCGCCATCCAAATCACATTCATGACCCCGACCGCGAACATCACCAGCATCATCGCCCAGCAGCAGCCGAGACAAAAGACACCTTGTTTCAGGCCCAGCCGAAATACGCCGCGCGTCGTGGTCGCCCAGTTTGCAAAAAAGAACGGGAATGGGTGCTGGCAACGATTGAGACAAGCGTGTTTGAGCGCAGAAAACTGGTAAAGGCCGGCTCCGACGAATATTGCGCCCGAGAACAGCCCGCTCGCCGACGCGAGGCTGGTATCGAGCCATGCTGCCTGCATGAGCATGATCTGAGCCAGCGCTGCAACGATCGAGAACCCGAACCATATGGTGGCGTAGCCGGCCGCCAGAACCAACGGCGAGATGACGTATTCGTGTTTTCGTGCGGCGGTGTCGGCGATACCGGCATAGGTCATGATCATGGGACCCGCGCTGGGCAGCATCATCGCAAGCACCATTGCTCCCCACATCGCGACGACGGCAGTAACGCCGCCGAGGCTCCAAAGCGGGTTCAGCAGGGGGCCGCATAGCGTTTGAAAGACTGAGGTCCCCAAGCCATCGAAAGTCTTGTTGGCGCCGGCGACAAGAAGCCCGACGTATGACCAGCCCAAGCCCGCAAGCACAATCAGGCAAAGCGCAGCGAGTATTTTCGGTCGCGCAAAAATATGGCCAAGTCCCGCTGCGGCGGGCGGCAGATGTTCAAAATTGTGCTCGGCAGTCTCGCTCATGGCGACCTTACCTACATAGCTTACATAGCGCATCGGATGCGGTCGGGGTACCGCGGGGTCTCGACGTGATTTCCGTGCCTGCCCTACACATGCTAGATGCGGTTAAAGCCAAGCCGGAGCGAGCGTTCCAATGCGGCAGAAAAGCAGCGATAACGGCGGGGCCATTGTCGTCGGTGCTGGACCCGCCGGGCTCACCGCGGCGATTGCTTTGGCTCAAGGGGGCATCCCGACCGTCCTCGTGGGCAAGCGGCCAGCCAAGCCGGACAATCGGACAACGGCCCTGCTCGCCGGTTCCGTGACCGCGCTCAAGACCCTCGGCGTCTGGGACCAGTGCACCGCGCGGGCAGCGCCCCTGAAAACCATGCGCATTGTCGACGACACCGGACGGCTATGGCGCGCGCCGGAGGTCAAATTTGAAGCAAGCGAGATTGATCGCGACGCCTTCGGCTACAACATCGAAAACCGTTATCTGATCGAGGCGCTTGAACACTGCGCGCATTCGCTTCCCCGCCTGCGTCTTATCGATGGCGAAGTCACCAAGGTCGTCGCCGAGAGCGATGCGGTTATCGTATCGCTAAAAAGCGAGACCTTGCGTGAGCCGATCGTGATTGGCGCGGATGGCCGCAAATCGATGTGCCGGGCCGCGGCTGGGATCAAAATCGACGAACGCAGCTACCCGCAAGCCGCTCTGACTATTTGTCTCAGGCATTCCCGTCCGCATCACGATACGTCGACTGAATTTCATACGCCGACCGGTCCTTTCACCCTGGTGCCTCTGCCGGGGTCACGCTCGAGCTTGGTCTGGGTGCTGGAACCTTCAATGGCGGAAGAGCTTGCAGCTCTCTCCGATACTGCACTGGCCGGCGAGATTGAGCGCGCGGCGCACTCGATCTTGGGCAAGATCGAGGTCGAGCCGGGGCGTGGATTGTTTCCGCTTCACGTTGCGACAGCACGGCAGTTTGCCGGCAAACGTATTGCCCTGGTCGGAGAAGCGGCCCATGTGATCCCGCCGATCGGCGCGCAAGGACTTAATATGGGGCTGCGCGATGCCGCCACCATCGGCGAGCTCGCGGTCGCAGCCTATCGTGACGGTCGCGATATTGGCGGGATGGATGTCCTCGCGCGTTACGATCGTTTGCGCCGCACCGATATCGGCAGCCGTACGTTTGCGATCGATCTGCTCAATCGTTCCCTGCTGAGTGATTTTTTGCCGATCCAGGGCGCCCGCGGGCTGGGACTTTATCTGATCGACCGAATTGGGCCGTTGCGACGCGCGGTGATGCGCGAGGGCCTAGCCCCGGCGGGCGGGCAACCGCGGCTGATGCGCGGGGACGCGCTTTAGCCGAGCTTTGGTGCTTTCTTTACGCCCGGGGTTTCCCGAAATTCGGGATCGATTGGCAGCGGAAGTGCAGGCAAGCTCTTGCCTGACGTTGTCGTGACCATGTGTGAAAAAAGCCCGCGTTCGATGAAATGCGGGTCACGCATCGCCTCCTCGAGCGGCGTCACGATTGTCGTGCAGCAGTCGGCGGCGGCAAAGATCGGACGCCACTCATCGGACGATCGCGACACGATCAATTTTGCAACAGCGGCTATTGTCGCCTTTGGATCGCGCATATCGTTGACAAATTCGGCCGGCAAGGAAATCGCCTTGGTGAACGCGATCCAGAATTTTTGCTCAATCGCACCGCACGCGATCAGCTTGCCGTCTTTGGCCCGATAGAGTTGATAGCGCGGCGAGCCGCCGACCAGCCACATTTCTCCCGGTTTTGGAAAACGGCCACTCGCCGCGCCCAGCGCCAGCGCTGCCCAGGTAAACGTAAACATCGCGTCAGTCATCGCGATATCGATGCGGCAGCCCTGCCCGCTTTGATCGCGCGCACGCAACGCCAGCAAGATGTTGATCACCGCCGGAAAGCTTCCCCCGGCGATATCGGCCGCGAGCATCGGCGGCACCACCGGCTGGTTGGCCGGCCCCGGCTGCAAATCCAGCAGGCCTGTATTGCCGATGTAGTTGAGATCGTGCCCCGCCTCGTGCACGCGCGGGCCGCTTTGGCCGTAGCCGGAAATCGAACAATAGATCAGTCGCAGATTGAGTGCACGCATCTCGTCATAGCCGAGGCCAAGCCGCGCCATGACGCCTGGCCGAAATTGCTCGACCAGAATGTCGGCGCGTTTGATGAGTGGAATGAGCTTGGCGCGATCTACCTGGGTTTTGAGATCGAGTGCGATACTTTTCTTTCCGCGATTGAGCATGAGAAAAGCAGCGCTCTCGCCGTCAATCATTGGCGGAAAGTGCCGCGCGTTTTCTCCGCCGGGCTGTTCGATCTTAATAACCTCGGCACCGGCTTCGGCGAGCATTAATGTCGCCAGGGGCCCCGGCAGAAGCGTGGTGAAATCCACAACAAGAAGCCCTGCCAAAGGTTGCATGGACCTACCCGAACAGAAGCGCCGGCAACGTATGGGTCCTGACCATCCACATCACCGATGTCAGGGTGAGAACCGAAACCAGTGTACCGATCAAGACCGCACCTGAGGCCTGTGTGACCCACGTATCGTATTGTTGTGCGAAAACGAAAACATTGAGCGCCGGCGGCAAGGCCGCCATCAGCACGGCCGTATACACCCAATTTTGCTCGAACGGTCCGAACAAAGAGAGCAAAAGAAACACCAATATAGGATGCAGGACGAGTTTGACGGTCACAAGAGGCGGTACTTCCCACGGCATTTTCTTGAGCGGCCGCAGCGCCACCGTGACGCCGAGCGTGAACAGCGCACATGGGGCGGCGGCATTCTGCAGGAACTGGAGGAGCCGCTCCACTGCCAGGGGCGGCTGGAAATGCACGGCCGCCGAGGCGACGCCGACCGCGGTCGCAATCACCAACGGATGAGTAAAGATCCGTCGCACCACCTCAATGGCGGTTGCACCAATGGTCATTTGCTGCGGATTTGCGAACGCCATAAGAAATGGCACCAGCGAAAACAGCAGCAGCGTATCGAAACAGAAAATCAGCGCCACGGGCACCGCGGCCTGCGGGCCGAGTGTTGCCAGCGCTAAACCCGGCCCCATGTAGCCGATATTGCCGAAGCTGCCGGCCAAGCCGGCAATAGTCGATTGCCCGATGTTGCCCCGCCGGATCGCCATGCCGATCACGAACGACACCGTGAAAGCCCAGAACGTCGCCAATGTCGTGGCGAATATTAAATCCACCTGGGTGAGTTGCTCCAGTGGGGTCTGCGCAAGGATTCGATAGAACAGGGCCGGCAAGGCCACGTAAACGATGAAAAAATTCATCCAGGCCAGCGCCGTGTCGGGTATCTGCTTGAGTTTGCCGCAGGCAAAACCAATGAAGATGAGCCCGAAATAAGGCAACGCGAGATTAAGGACGTCGATCATTATAGCTCTCCGGGCGTCCCACTTGGCGCGGCCTTTGCATTGCTCTAAACGGCAGAAGCATGTTTTGGAAGGTTCTATGAAGCTGCCGCGTCAGTTCTTTGCCCCGCTCGCCATCGGCGCGCCGCCACCTTTGCGCGAATTGCCGGTGCGGCTTGAGCGCATGATTCATTTCGTGCCGCCGCACAATGAAAAGGTGCGCGCCAAAGTTCCCGAACTGGTGCGGCAAGTCGACGTTGTGCTGGGCAACCTCGAAGATGCCATTCCGGTTGAATCCAAACAGGCTGCGCGCAAGGGATTTATCGAGATGGCGAAAGCTGTCGATTTTGGCGCGACCGGGTTGTGGACCCGCATCAACGCCCTCAATTCGCCTTGGGCACTCGACGACATAGGCGAGATTGTCGGCGCCGTTGGCAACAAGCTTGACGTGATTATGCTGCCAAAAGTCGATGGCCCTTGGGACATCCACTATCTCGACCAGTTGCTGGCCCAGCTTGAGGCGCGGCACAAACTGAAAAAACCCATCCTGATCCATGCGATCCTGGAGACCGCGCAAGGCGTCAACAACGTGGAGGCGATCGCGACGGCCTCTCCGCGCATGCACGGCATGAGTCTCGGTCCTGCCGATCTCGCCGCATCGCGCGCGATGAAGACCACGCGCGTCGGCGGCGGCCATCCCGACTATAAAGTGCTCGCGGATGCAAAGGGCGATGCTCCGCGCGCGATGTTTCAGCAGGATCTCTGGCATTACACCATCGCAAAGATGGTGGATGCCTGCGCGGCTGCCGGGATCAAGCCATTTTATGGACCGTTCGGGGATTTTTCGGACAGTGCAGCTTGCGAAACGCAATTCCGCAACGCGTTCCTCATGGGTTGTCTCGGTGCCTGGTCGTTACATCCCTCACAGATCGCGATAGCGAAGAAAGTGTTTTCGCCCGATCCGGGTGAAGTTGCGTTCGCTAAACAAATTGTCGCCGCGATGCCTGACGGTGCCGGCGCGGTGATGATCGACGGAAAAATGCAGGACGATGCAACCTGGAAGCAGGCCAAAGTGCTGCTTGACCTGGCCAGGCTCGTCGCCGCCAAAGATCCGGAAATGGCTGCCCATTACGCCCTGTAACAGGACAAGAGTTCACCCTATGGACAAGATGCGGAACGCCAAGTTCAAGATCGGTCAGGTGGTCAAGCACCGCCTGTATCCGTTCCGTGGTGTTATCTTCGACATCGATCCTGTGTTCAACAACACTGAAGAGTGGTGGCAGGCGATCCCGGCGGAAATTCGCCCACACAAGGATCAACCGTTCTATCATTTGTTTGCGGAAAATTCAGAGACGGAATATATCGCCTACGTGTCCGAGCAGAATTTGTTGCCGGACACGTCAGACACGCCGATCCGTCACCCGGACGTCGCCGATGTCTTTGAACGGGACGAAAGCGGAAGCTATCGGCCGCGCCACAGCCAGATGCACTAAACGCGTTGCGAACGGCAAAATGAAAAAGGCGCGGCTTGCGGCCGCACCTTTTCGTACTCTCACCTGCGATATTTATTTCTTCTGTGCAGGCGCAGCTGCCGGCGCAGCCGCTGCCGGCGCCTGACTCTGCTGGCCTTCCAGCTTCTTGCGAGCTTCCTCCGCCTTCTTCTGAAGCTCTTCCTGCAATTTGCGTTGCTGCTCTTCGAAGGCCTTTGGATCGGTCGGTGGGCCGTCATAGGCTTTTGCGAAATCGTTCAAGGGCAGTGGTAGACTGATCGGCGTACCTTGCATGTTGATCGCCTGCACGACGATATTCTGTCCCTTCTTCATCTTGGTGATCAGGTCATCGGTTACCTGATAGTCGGCCATGCAGCCGACGGGGAAACAGATATTGTACGGCGATTGCGCCGGCTGGCCCTGATCGATGAGCAAGCGCGTTCCATGCGCAAGCTGCATGCCAAGCGGAACGGTGACACGCAGGACCTTCTGTCCGCCTTCCGGCTCGAACAGCTGCACGATGGCGACGGGCATGCCATTTTCCAAACGGCCGTCCTTGGTGATGACGCAGACCTGCTTGTTATTGGTGTCGGGTCCCTTGCCGCAGACCTTCATCCAAGGCGAGTACATCAGCTGTGGCTGGTCGCCGGCAGCCTGTTGCTGGCCCGGTTGTCCTGGCTGGGCCTGTGGCGCGGGCTGGGCAGGCTGCGCCGCCGGTGCCTGCTTCTGAGCCGGCGCCTGCTTCTGAGCCGGCGCTGCCTTCTGCTGCGGCGGTTGCTGTGCCACTGCAGGCCCTACGATGATGGCCGCCCCCAATATACCCGCCAACGTGGCGGTCAGCGCCCGGCCCCGCGGCCAGGCCGATGCGGTCCAATGATTCATTGCGATTATCCCTTGTTCTTATCGTCCGAGGCCCATGGCTCCCGGACGACGCCTCACAGCGGGGCTCTCTCCGTGTGAAATACGGCGGGAGCGTGACCCTTGACCGCAGCCTGATAGCTGAATTCCGCCCTGCAATAAAGCCACGAACGCCGGGAAAATGCAGTTCCGGCCGTGGCCCCGACCCTATGATAAATTTGAGCAAAACTGGAACGAATCGCATTCAGACCTTGTTTGCGCCGAACTTTGCTCCCTCCGCACCGACGCACTGGCGGGTGTCGCGGCGTGCTGTCCTGCTGGGCGCGCTACTTGTCGCCTCAGGCGTGCGCCCGCGACGGGCGCGAGCGCAGGGTGCGTCGCACGCCATTGCCATGCATGGCGAGCCCGCCTGGGGGCCAAATTTCAGTCATCCGACGTATGCCAATCCGGCGGCGCCCAAGGGTGGCCAATTGGTTCAAGGCGTGCTCGGCACTTTTGACTGCCTCAACCCGTTTATTGTCAAAGGACTGCCCGCGGCCAACATCCGCGGCTACGTGACCGAAAGCCTGCTTGCGCGCGGTTACGACGAACCGTTCACGCTGTATGGTTTGCTCGCCGAGGGTGTCACCACGGATGCCGCGCGCAGTTTCGTCACCTTTACCATCAACCCGGCTGCGCGCTTTGCCGACGGCAAGCCGGTAACGCCGGACGACGTAATATTTTCCTGGGAACTGCTGCGCGACAAGGGCCGGCCGAATTTCCGCACCTACTATGCCAAGGTCGTCAAGGCCGAGGCGATCGACAAGCGCGCGGTCCGGTTCGATCTCACCGGAGCCGACGACCGCGAACTGCCGCTGATTATCGGCTTGATGCCCGTGCTGGCAAAACACGCGGTCGACACGGCGACCTTCGAAGATACGAGCTTCGTCCCCCTGCTCGGTAGCGGCCCCTATACCGTCAGTGCGGTTAAACCCGGCACCAGCGTCACCTTCAAGCGCGACGCAAACTATTGGGGCCGTGATTTGCCGATCAATCGCGGCTTGTGGAATTTCGACACCATTCGTTTCGATTACTACCGCGACGGCAATACGCATTTCGAGGCCTTCAAGAAGGGCCTTTATGATTTGCGCGTGGAAACCGACCCCGGCCGCTGGCAGACGGCTTACGAATTTCCCGCCCTGCGCGAAGGGCGGGTGACCAAGGAAGATCTCCCCTACGGGCTGCCGAAGGGCATGCAAGGTCTCGTGTTCAACACACGCCGGTCTGTTTTTGGCGACATACGGGTACGCGAGGCAATTCTCCAGCTGTTCGATTTCGAGTGGATCAACCACAATTATTTCTTCGATCTTTACAAGCGCACCGCGAGCTATTTCGACGGCTGCGATCTATCCGCACATGGCGTGGCCGCCGACGCGCGCGAACGTGACTTGCTGGCGCCATTCCCCGACGCAGTGCGCGCCGACATTATGGACGGCACCTGGTCGCCGCCCGTCACCGACGGCTCAGGGCGCGACCGGGCAACGCTGCATCGCGCGTTTACCCTCTTCAATGCCGCAGGCTATGAACTCAAGGGCACGCAGCTGACTCACGTTGCGAGTGGCCGGCCGTTATCGTTCGAGATCCTGACGACGACGCGCGATCAGGAACGACTTGGATTGTTTTTCTTACGCAATCTCAAACGTGCCGGGATTGACGCGCGGGTGCGGACCGTCGACGCAACGCAATACGAGCGGCGTCGCATCGCCTTCGATTTCGACATGATGGAATATCGCTGGGAGCAGTCGTTATCGCCGGGCAACGAACAGTTGTTTTATTGGGGATCCGAGGCCGCCGACCTGCAGGGAAGCCGCAACTACATGGGAGTTAAGTCGAAAGCGGTCGACGCGATGATTGCTGCCATGCTTGCCGCAACGACGCGGCCCGACTTTGTGGCCGCGACCCGGGCGCTCGACCGCGTCCTCCTGTCCGGCTTCTACGTGGTGCCGCTCTATTTTCCGCCGGTGCAATGGGTAGCGCGCTGGACGCGAATCGAGCATCCCTCGCGTACTTCGCTCTTCGGGTATTTGCCGGAAACCTGGTGGCAGAAGGACCTAAAGCCTTGAGGCTTCGTCCATGATCCTTGGCGAAGGCGCCCGAACGGCGAGTACCGCTGCGACGCTCGACGATCTTTTTCGGCGCGCCGGGGTACGCCATCCCGATGCAATCGCGCTCGCAGACCCGCCCAACCGCGCGGCTTTCACCGACGGCGCGCCTCGCGTCCTGAGCTTCGTCCAGGCGGACCGCGCGATCTCGTCATTCGCTGCAAGGCTGCGTCAGCTTGGATTGCAAACCGATACTGTTGTCGCGATCCAGCTGCCGAACACAGTTGAGAGCATTATTGCCTTTCTTGGAGTGCTGCGCGCCGGCATGATCGCTGCCCCGGCGCCACTGCTCTGGCGTCGTCACGACATGGCGGCAGCTTTAAGCCAAGTTGGAGCCAGAGCCATCGTAACGTGCTCGCGCATCGGAGCGGCCGCCCCTGCGGACATAGCGGGGCAAACTGCCGCCGAGCTGTTCCCGATCCGTCATGTCTGCGGCTTTGGCCAGAAACTACCAGACGGCATTGCTCCCCTCGATGATGTGTTCGATTTCGCCGGCGCCGATGCTTCAATCCCCTACACCCGGCCCGGTCCCGCCGCCGCGCATGTAGCGGCAGTCACTTTTGGCCATGGCAAGAAAGGCATCCTGCCGGTCGCGCGCAGTCACGTCGAACTGGTCGCCGGAGGCCTCGAGACGTTTTTGGAAACCGGTGCCGCACTCGATGCACCGATCCTTTCGACGATACCCATCGGTTCGTTTGCGGGCATCGCTCTTACCGCGCTGCCCTGGTTACTATCGGGCGGCGCATTGCACCTGCATCATGGTTTTGACCCGGATGCATTCGTCGCGCAGTGCGCTGCGCTGGGCGATGGCACGGTGATGTTACCCACAGCCGCAATTGCACCGATTGGCGAGGCCGGCCTTCTCACAAATGCCAAACAGACGGTGGTTGCGCTCTGGCGCGCGCCTGAGCGTTTGACCGCGGCCAAGCAATGGGACCATCCACCGCCATTGGTGGATGTCGCAAGCTTTGGCGAAATCGGTGTCATCGCGTCACGCCGCGGCGAAAGCCTGTTGCCAACTGCAATTCCACACGGCGTTGTTGACTCCCTGCGTCGCGCGGCAGGTGCGCCCTCGGTGATTGAAACCGCGCGGAGCGAGGCCGGCACTTTGCTGTTGCGCGGCCGTATGGTCCCCACGCAATCCTTTCCTCCGGCCCCCGAGTTGCGTTCGCGCCACAGTACCGGCTATGTCGACACCGGCTTTGCCTGCCGCATTGACCGTCAGGCGCGCGCACTCATCGTTACCGCGCCGCCATCGGGGACGACCGCTGTCGGTGGCTACCGATTCCATCTCGATGAGATCGAAGAACTCATCAGCCAGACCGACGCGGACGCAACCATTGTCGCTTTGCCTGATGCCGACCTTGGCCAACGTTTCGCGGGCAGCGCCCCCAATCGGGCGGAATTGCTTGCGGGGCTCCGAACGCGCGGAGTTAATCCGCTGATATCCGAGGCGTTTCAACCACGCGGCACCTCGGAAGCCGCGTAATTCCGGTGTGGTGTTGACGAGGTATTAACAGCACTCGCCTATGCTACTCGCATCCAAATCGCGCCTGGGACCGGATGTCGCTGCAAGGTCCGTTGATCGTTGTCGCCGAGCAACCGGCGGCCCGCCTGGTTGAAGCGCTCAGCGTGGCTGGCGCCTTTCCCATCGTTGAGGCGAAGTGGGCGGATGCGCCGGCCGCATTTCTGACCGTCAAACCATCCGCCATCATCGTTGCTGAACCCGGACCGCCGTCAAATGAGGCGTCGGCGCGCATGCTGTGCCTTCAGGTCGCAACCGTGAACGGAGCAATGGTGCCGGTGATCGCACGCGTACGCGGCGACGAAGATGCGGCGGTATCGATCGCGCTTCCGGCGGACGCCACACTCCCGATCGAACGGCTGCTGACACGTCTGCAATCGGCCATGCGCGTACGTGCGTTGCATGCGACTGTACTGCGGCGCATTGAATTATTTGCCTCGCACGGCGGTCAATTGCCGATGCTCCCCGTCGGTGACGCGCTCGACGATGCGACCGTGCTGATCGCCGGACGTGGTCCGCTCTATCCCGCACTCAGTGTTGCGATGGGTGAACGGGTCAAGATGGTCGGCGCGTTCAGTGTCGAAACCGCCGCCAGGCATCTCAACGAACGGGATATCGACGGCATTGTGGTTGGTGATGGCTTCTCCCCGCGTATGGTCGAAGCATTCTTGACGGTGCTGGCGCAAGAACCGCGCTTTCGTGACATTCCGGTCGCCGTGATTGGCGAAACCCCGCCGGAATTTGCCGACGCGCTTCCCAATATCGATCAAGTCGCCGCCGACCCGGCCCGACTTGTCGCACGCATGGTTCCGCTGGTTCGCATGCGGGCGTTTGAAGCGCGGCTCAAGCGGATGCTCAAATCGCTCGACACCGAAGGCATGTTCGATCCGCGGAGCGGATTGCTCACCCGCCAATCATTTTGGCGCGATCTCGGCAAAGTGGCTCGAGAGGCTGCCGACCGAAGCTTGCCATTATCGGTCGCGCGATTTTCATTTGACGGCGCCGCCGACGAACGCGCAAGCCTCGACGCTGCCCGGCTCATGAGCCGCCTGATCCGCAATATCGATTTCGCCACGCGTGACGAGAAAGGCGGCATTCTTGTCGCCTTTACCCAGACCGATCTTCGAAGCACGCATGTCATCGTCCGCCGCATCGCCGGCACGCTCAAAAATGCCATGCTGACGCCGCAACGGGCCGACGAAACGCTCACGGCCAATGTTACTTTGGCAACGCTGAAAGCCGGCGACACGCTCGACACGTTGATGATGCGGGTGACGGGTCGTCGCATGGTTGCGGCGGAGTAGACGGAGGCTTAGGCTGGCGCCGAGAAGGAGCCAGTCATGTCAAGTCACCAGCCCGTTCGTATCGATGTCGTCTCCGACGTGGTGTGCCCGTGGTGCTTTATCGGCAAGCGTCGTCTGGAAAAGGCGCTGGCGCTTAACCCGGACATTCCGGTCGAAGTGCATTGGCGTCCTTATTTTCTCAACGACTGGATTCCGCGTGAAGGCATCTCGCGCGAACAATATCTGACCACCAAATTCGGCTCGCCGGAGCGCTACAAGGGCATCGCCCAGCGGGTTTCGGCCGCCGCCGCCGCCGAAGGCCTCACCTACGCGATCGACAAGATCAGCCGGCAACCCAATACGCTTGATGCTCACCGCCTGATCCGCTGGGCCGGCGGTATTGGCAAAGCGGCCGACATGAAGCAGAAGCTGATGGATTTGTACTTCACCGAGGGTGCGGACCTCACCAATCATGCCGTGTTGGTGCAGGCCGCCGCCGATATCGGCCTTGACGCCGAAGATATTCGCGCCGCACTCGCCAGTGACAAGGATGTTGCGGAAGTCGAGGGCGAGGCGCTTTCCGCCAAAGAAGCGGGGATCGAAGGCGTGCCCTGCTTTATCTTTGGCGGCAAATTTGCAGTGTCGGGCGCGCAGGCGCCGGAATATCTGGCCGACGCGATCGCTCGGGTCGCACAGGCCGCCGACGCCGCCGAATAATTCCGGACGATACTAATGAAGATCACCGCCGCCGTGGTGCACGAGCGTTCGGGTCCTTTCACCGTTGAAGAACTCGATCTCTGCGATCCGCGTGCCGATGAATTGCTGGTTGAAGTGGTTGCCAGCGGCATGTGTGCGACCGACCTGCACGGCCGCGATGCCTACTATCCGACGAAGTTCCCCAAAGTCTTCGGTCACGAAGGCGCCGGCATCGTCCGCGCGATCGGGTCCGACGTTTCGAAATTCAAGACCGGCGATCACGTCGTGATGGCCTACCCCTGGTGCGGCGAGTGTCCGAATTGCAGGACACGGCGGCAAAGCTATTGCTTGCATGCTTTCGATCTGAAGATGAATGGAACGCGTGCCGACGGATCAACGCTGCATTCGCAAGACGGAAAGCCGGTTTACAGCGCCTTCTTTCAACAGTCTTCGTTTGGCAATTTTGCCATCGCCAACGAGCGTTTCGCGGTCAAGGTGCGCAACGATGCGCCGGTCGAACATGTCTGTGCGCTTGCCTGCGGCGGACAGACCGGCGCCGGCGCTGTGCTCAATGTGATGAAGCCGCGTCCGGGCGACAGTTTTGTCGTCTTCGGTGTCGGTGCGGTAGGCCTGTCCGGCCTGCTCGCCGCGAAAATCGCCGGCTGCGATCCAATCATTGCGGTAGACGTGCACGGACATCGCCTTGCGCTCGCGCGCGAGCTCGGCGCCAGCCACACGATTGATCATGCCGGCCGTACCGACATCGTCGAGGAAATCCGGAAAATCACCGGCCTCGGCGCCCGCTATAGCCTGGAGACCTCGGCTGTGCCGGCCGTATTCCGCGAGGCGGTCGAAGCGCTTATGCCGGCCGGGATGTGCGTATTGCTCGGCAGTGCGCGCAAAGGCACCGAAGTCACGTTTGAAACTCCGTTCCTGCAAAATGGACGCACCGTGCGCGGCGTCATCCAGGGTGACAGCGTGCCGCAGGAGTTCACCCCTTTGCTGGTCGACCACATCATGGCCGGCCGCTTTCCGATCGAAAAAATGATTACCTTTTATCCGCTCGACGAGATCAACCGCGCCGCCGTGGAGTCAAGCGCCGGCAAGACGATCAAACCGGTCTTGCGCATGCCGCACTAGGCGGCTTTGGCCTGCTCCGCGATCGAGGCGAGCTTGCGCAATACAGCTGTGGTGCCCTTGAGCCGGTCCTGCGGGCGTGGCCAATCGTCGAAGAACACCAGTTGCTGGCTTTTGGGGTTTTTCGGGTCGTTGCGCATGCGTACCGCCGAACCCTGCTCGCGGATAAAGGCAATCAGCCCCTCCGGATTGTCGAAGAGGTTGTCGCGGAATGACAATACAATGCCCTTCGGCCCGGCCTCGACCTTTTCGACATTGGCGCGCCGGCTAAGCACCTTGATCGCAACAACTTGCAAAAGATGCTCGACTTCCTCTGGAAGTTTTCCGAAGCGATCGACCAGCTCCGCCGCGAAAGCATCGATCCCGCGTTCGTCCTCGATCTCCGCGAGACGCCGGTAGAGCGCAAGCCGTACCGACAGATCGCCGACATAATCCTCGGGGATGAGCAAAGCGGCCCCGATGGTAATCTGCGGAGACCATCGATCGGCGACCGGCGCAGTGATGCCGGCCTTCAGGCTCATTACGGCTTCCTCCAGCATCTGCTGGTAGAGTTCGAAGCCGACTTCTTTGATGTGGCCGGACTGTTCCTCGCCGAGCAGATTGCCCGCCCCCCGAATGTCGAGATCATGCGACGCAAGCTGGAAGCCGGCTCCGAGCGTGTCAAGCGACTGCAATACTTTGAGCCGCCGTTCTGCCTGCGGCGTAATTCGTTGCTGTGCCGGCAACGTCAGCAATGCATAGGCACGCAACTTGGCGCGCCCGACCCGCCCGCGCAGTTGATAGAGCTGTGAGAGACCGAACCTGTCGGAGCGATGGACGATTAATGTGTTGGCGGTCGGAATATCGAGTCCGGACTCGATAATGGTGGTCGACAGCAGCACGTCGTATTTACCGTCATAGAAAGCCGACATGATGTCGTCGAGCACGGTCGGCGGCATTTGCCCGTGCGCGACGGCAACTCGCACTTCCGGAATGTTCTTGTCGATAAAATCCTTGGCGCCTGCCAGATCTTCGATGCGCGGGCATACATAGAAAGCCTGACCTCCGCGGTATTTCTCGCGCAATAGCGCTTCACGAACGGTAATCGGATCGAACGGCGACACAAATGTACGCACGGCCAGGCGGTCAACGGGCGGCGATGCGATGATGGAGAGATCTCGCACGCCCGAGAGCGCAAGCTGCAATGTGCGCGGAATCGGTGTGGCGGTCAGCGTCAGAACGTGCACTTCCGACCGCAGTGTCTTGAGTTTCTCTTTGTGTGCCACGCCGAAATGCTGCTCTTCATCCACCACAAGCAGTGCCAGATCCTTGAATGCGATCGCTTTCCCGAGCAAAGCATGCGTGCCGATCACGATATCGACGCTGCCGTCGCCGAGGCCTGCCTTGACCTTGTTGAGCTCCGCGGCGGGCACCAACCGCGAGGCCTGCGCCACATTGACCGGGAAACCCCGGAACCGTTCCGAAAAGGTCTTGAAGTGCTGGCGCGCCAGGAGCGTCGTCGGCACCACCACCGCCACTTGTTTGCCGTTGATCGCAGCGATGAACGCCGCCCGCAGCGCCACTTCTGTCTTGCCGAAGCCGACGTCGCCACAAATGAGCCGGTCCATGGGACGGCCGGAAGCCAGGTCCTTGACCGTCGCTTCAATGGCGGCAAGCTGGTCATCGGTCTCCTCGTAAGGGAACCCGGCACAGAACTCGTCGTAGGCGCCGGGGCCGACGGCAAGGCGAGGCGCTTCCCGCAATTGCCGCTCGGCGGCAATCTTGATCAATTCACCGGCAATTTCCCGGATACGGCTTTTCATGCGCGCTTTGCGCGCCTGCCAGTTGCCGCCGCCAAGCCGGTCGAGGTCGACCGTTTTTTCCTCCGAGCCGTAGCGTGACAGCAGATCGACGTTCTCGACCGGCAGGAACAGTTTGTCGCCGCCCGCATAGTGAATTTCCAGGCAGTCGTGCGGCGCACCGGCCGCCTCGATTGCCTGCAGGCCAGCAAAGCGCCCAATGCCGTGGTCGACGTGGACGACGAGATCACCGGGGGCGAGGCTGGTTGCTTCTGCGATGAAATTGTCGGCCCGGTGTGCGGCACGGCGCGGCCGCACAAGACGATCTCCGAGAATGTCCTGCTCGCTGATGACCGCCACATCGTTGGTCTCGAAGCCGGATTCAATGCCAAGCACGGCGAGCGCGACCGTCGACTTCGGCAAGCCCTGGGCCTGGCTCCAGCTGTTCACCGGTGTGAGATTGGGAAGCTTGTGGTCTGCCAGAACGTGGCTCATGCGCTCGCGCGCGCCCTCACTCCACAGCGCGATGGCAATGCGCTTGCCGGCAGCCTGCAAGGAATGCACGTGGGCGCTGACCGCTTCGAAAACATTGGCACTTGGCTCGGCACGCTCGGCCGTGAAATTGCGTCCCTGCCGCGCGCCGATATCGAGCGCACCCGTTTCAGCCACAGCAAAGGGTGTCAGCCTGGCGAGCGCTTCCGTCTTCAGCCGATCCTTCCATTCACTCTCGCCGAGATAGAGCCTTTCCGCCGGTAGCGGCTTGTAGGGCGGCGTCACCCCTTGCTTGAGAGCGTCGCGGCGCGCGTCGAAATAATCGGCAATTTGCGTAAAACGCTCATGCGCGGCGTCTTCCGCCAGATGTTCCAACGCCAGAGGCGTGCCGGGCAGATAGTCGAAGACTGTTTCGAGTTTGTCGTGAAATAACGGCAGCCAATGCTCCATCCCCGGATAGCGGCGGCCTTCACTTACAGCCTCATACAGGAGATCGTCCGGTGTCGCAGCGCCGAATTCCGCGACATAGCCGGTGCGGAAGCGTCGGATTGTTTCGGTGACGAGCTGAAATTCCGCGACCGGTACCAGATCAAGCCCGCTCAACTGTTCCGCGCTGCGCTGTGACTGCGCGTCGAAGCCCCTGATTGTTTCCAGCACATCGCCGAAAAAATCGAAACGGACCGGCATATCCATGCCGGGCGGGTAGAGATCGAGAATGCCGCCGCGGACCGCATAGTCGCCCGGTTCACGTACCGTCGAGGCGCGTACGAACCCGTTGAGCTCCAGCCATTCGATCACGCCCTGCATTCCGATGACATTGCCGGGCGCGACGGACAAGGCGTGGGTCGCCACGAAATCACGCGCCGGTACACGTTGGAGCACGGAATTGACGGTCGTCAGCAAAACAGACGGCCTGTCGCGGCCCGTGACGCGGGCGAGCCGCGACAGCGCGGTCATGCGCTGCGCCACCACTGCGGCGTTTGGCGATACGCGATCGTAAGGCAAACAGTCCCAGGCTGGAAACTCCATGACCTGGAGATCCGAACCGAAAAATGCCAGGGCGCGCGCCAACGCTGCCATCCGCTGGCCATCACGGCAGATGACGGCGAGCGATATCGCCGGCGCATCCTTTTTTGCGGCGATAGAACGGGCGAGATCGGCCAGCACCAATCCTTCGGCGCCGTCGGCCACCCGCGCCAGCGTGAGCGGCCTGCCGGCCCCGAGCAATTCGGCCGGCGATTTTGCTCCCGGATTCACGCCGTTCCTCCGCCGTGGAATGCCCGCAGGCGGCGGAACAGCGCCGTGTCATAATTCGCGGGAGCCGGCTCCATTCCGTTGACCCAGGCAAACAATTGCTGGTCCGGCACGTCGAGCCAGCGCTCGAGTTCGTCGAGATCGTCATCGCCCAGCGACGCCAAATTCGCATCGGCGAAACGGCCCAGCACAAGATCCATCTCGCGAATACCGCGGTGCCAGCAGCGAAACAGCAAGCGGCGGCGGCGTGCATCAAGCCCCTCGCTTGACAGGTTCGTTCCGGTCATCGCCGCATGTCTCCAACGCCAAAAACCCGGACGGGGCCGGGCGGGGGCTTATATAGAGGGCGACCGCGTATTTGTCATCGTTGGCTTGTCCCGGCGATGACAGATGCTGCACTTTGACGAAATCCACTACATTCTTCGCCCATGCGACCACAGGTCCTCAATCCGCTGTTTGCCTCGCTCACCAGTCTGTCCGGGGTCGGGCCGAAGCTGGAAAGGCTGTATGCCAGGTTGCTCGACCACGAGGCGCCTCGTGTTATCGAGCTGCTGTTCCACCTGCCGTCCGGTGTGATTGACCGCCGTGCGCGGCCAAAGCTGCGCGACGTACAGCCCGGCCAAGTCGTCACCGTTGCAGTGACTATCGGCAAGCATCGCCGCGGCCCGCCGCGCCGTTCCCGTGCGCCCTACCGCATCTACGCCAGCGATGATACCGGCGACATCACCCTCACCTACTTCAACCCACGCCGTGACTATCTCGAAACGCTGCTGCCCGAGGGCGAGATGCGCTACGTCTCGGGCACCGCCGAATTCTACGACGGTATGTTGCAGATGGTGCACCCCGACCGCGTCGTCGATGAAGCTGGATTTGCGACGCTGCCATTGGTCGAACCGGTTTATCCGCTGACGGAGGGGTTAGCGCTCGGCAACGTTCGTCGCGCGGTCGATAGCGCGCTTTCGCGCCTGCCCGATCTGCCAGAATGGCAGGATGAAGCGTGGGTCGCACGCGAACGCTTTCCGCCCTTTGCCGCAGCGCTGCGACATCTGCACCGTCCTACGGAGCCGCACGATATTTCCCCGGAAAATCTCGCATGGACGCGGCTTGCCTACGATGAATTACTCGCCGGCCAGCTCGCGCTTGCGCTGGTGCGGGCGCACATGCGCCGGCAGAAGGGACGCGGCAGCGCCAGCGAAGGGCGGTTGCGCGCGCGCATTCTCAAAGCCCTGCCCTTTGCGCTCACGCATTCGCAACAAAAAGCCGTCGACGACATCACGACAGATCTTGCCCGCCCGCAACGAATGTTGCGCTTGCTGCAAGGGGATGTCGGATCCGGCAAGACGGTTGTGGCACTGACGGCCGCAGCCGCGGTCATCGAGGCTGGCAGGCAGGCAGCGTTCATGGCTCCAACTGAAATTCTGGCCCGTCAACACCTCGCGACCGTGGCGCCGCTCGCTGAGGCTGCCGGCATTCGCGTCGCCATCCTTACCGGTCGTGAGCGCGGGCCTGCACGGAAGGAGATTCTTGATCGTCTCACGCTCGGCGATATCGATCTTCTGATCGGTACGCACGCGCTTTTTCAGGAGGATGTCTCCTTCCATGATCTTGCGCTTGCCGTGGTCGACGAACAGCACAGGTTCGGCGTTCATCAGCGTCTCGCGCTCACCCAGAAAGGGGACGCGGTGGATGTCCTCGTTCTTACGGCGACGCCGATCCCGCGTACGCTCGTGCTCACTTACTTCGGCGATATGGATATTTCCGAACTGCGGGAAAAGCCTCCCGGCCGTCAGCCGATCGATACCCGCGCGATTCCACTCTCGCGTCTCGAGGAGGTCGAAGACGCGGTCGGCCGTGCGCTCGCTGAGGGAAAGCGCGCCTATTGGGTCTGCCCCCTGGTCGATGAATCCGAAAAGATCGATCTCGCCGCGGCTGAGGCGCGCTTCGCGGAGCTACGAAAGAAATTTGGCAGCCGGGTCGACCTTGTCCACGGCCGTATGAAGGGAGCCGATAAAGATGCGGCCATGGCCCGCTTCGCCGCTGGCGAAACGCGGGTGCTCGTCGCTACGACCGTGATCGAAGTCGGCGTCGATGTTCCCGAAGCGACCATCATGGTGATAGAGCACGCGGAACGCTTTGGCTTGGCGCAACTGCATCAGTTGCGCGGCCGCATCGGGCGCGGGTCGGGCGCCTCGACCTGCCTGCTGCTATACAAGACCCCGCTTGGCGAGACGGCCAAGGCACGGCTGGCCATTTTGCGCGAGACCGAAGACGGCTTCCGCATCGCCGAAGAAGATCTGCGGCTGCGCGGCGAAGGCGATTTGCTCGGCACGCGGCAAAGCGGCACGCCGGGCTTTAAAATCGCGCGGCTCGAATTCCACGGAAAATATCTTGGTGCGGCCCGTGACGATGCAGCGCTTATCCTGTCGCGCGATGGCATGCTCGCAACGCCGCGCGGCGAGGCGCTGCGTCATTTGCTCTACGTTTTCGGCAAAGACGAGGCGATCAAACTTATCCGCGCGGGGTAGTCTATTCCACCGCTTCGATTTTGCGCTTTGCTCTCGCCGCCTTCGCGGTGGCGGCGAGCGAAGCCAGCTTTTTTTGCGCCTCGGCGTCTGGCTGAACCATGCCCGCAGAAATCAGGAGTGTCATCGCGTTTTCGACGGTGATGTCGAGTTCGATAAGATCCTTGCGCTTCACATAAAAGAAAAATCCGGTGGTTGGGTTGGGCGTGCACGGCATGAACGCGGAGATGTGCTCACCTTGCGGAAGTTTCTTGGTAAGATCTTCGCTCGGCGGCTGCGAGAGGAACACCAGAGACCACATGCCGGGCGCCGGAAACTCCACCAGCGCCACCTTGCGAAAGCTCGAGCCGCTCTTTGAGAACAGACTTTCGAAAATCTGTTTCATCGTTTTATAGATCGGCCGCACGATCGGCATGTGGGTGAGCAAGCTCTCGCCGAGTTCGACCAGCTTGCGTCCGACCAGGTTCGCGGTAAGGAAGCCAAGGAGCGTTAGCGCGACGATCGCGATGATGAGGCCGGTCCCCGGAATTGGCCAGGGCAGATAACTTTCCGGCCTGTAGGCAGGCGGAATAAGCGGCCGCACGAAGTCGTCGACCCAGGTAACGATCGACCAAATCAGCCAGACGGTAATCGCCAAAGGCCCGGCGACGACCAGGCCTGTGAGGAAATAATTGCGGATGCGGCTGGCAACGCTGGTTTGCGGCGCGGCGACCTTCGCCACATCGGCGGCCAGTGGCTCCTCCGGCTGTTCTTCGAAATCGGACATAAGCCAAGTCTATTCCACGGTGACCGATTTCGCGAGGTTGCGCGGCTGGTCGACGTCGGTGCCGATGGCGGCGGCCGTATGATAAGCAATCAATTGGACGGGAATCGCATAGACCAAGGGCGTTACCGCCGATACCATATCCGGCAGGGTCAGCGTCTCCGCGGACTCGATCGTCGCCTCCCTGGCACCGTGCGGATCGGTCACGAGGATAATCTTACCGCCACGGGCGGCCACCTCCTGCATGTTCGAAACTGTCTTTTCGAACACGTTGTCGTAAGGCGCGATCACGATCACCGGCATGACCTCGTCGATCAGCGCAATTGGCCCATGCTTGAGCTCGCCGGCCGCATAGCCCTCCGCGTGAATATAAGAGATTTCCTTGAGCTTGAGGGCGCCCTCAAGCGCGATCGGGAAGCTTGTCCCGCGGCCGAGATAAAGAACGTCGCGCGCTTTGGCGAGATTTTGCGCAAGCTTTTCGATCTGTGGCTCAAGGGCAAGCGCGGCGGCCATCAGCCTCGGCGTTTCGATCAGCGCCCGCACAAGTTTTTGTTCGTCGGCTTCTTTGAGTTCGCCGCGCGCGCGGCCGGCGGCGAGCGCGAGACACGCAAGCGCCGCTAGTTGGCATGTAAACGCCTTGGTTGAGGCGACGCCGATCTCGGGTCCGGCCAGCGTCGGCATGACCACATCGCTTTCGCGCGCGATCGTCGATGTTGGAACATTGACCACCGAAAGAACGTGTTGCTTGTTCTCTTTGGCGTAGCGCAATGTCGCAAGCGTGTCGGCGGTTTCTCCCGACTGGGAAATGAAGATAGCGAGGTCTCCCGGCTCCAGCGGTGCGCCACGATAGCGAAATTCCGAGGCGATATCGATCTCGACCGGCAGCTTGGCGAACCGCTCGAACCAGTACTTCGCCACGAGCCCCGCGTAGAAGGCGGTCCCGCACGCCGAGATTGACAGCCGTTTGAGTTTCTTCCAGTCGAACGGAAGCTTTATTGGCAAGGCGACGCGCTCGTTCACCATGTCGATGTAGTGCGCGAGGGTGTGGCCGACGACTTCAGGCTGTTCGTGGATTTCCTTCGCCATGAAGTGCTTGTGGTTGCCCTTGTCGACCAGTTGTGCCGAAGCAGTCGACTTTACGATCGTCCGCTCAACCTTGCGGTCTTGATCGTCGTAGATCTCGACACCCTTGCGGGTGAGCACCGCCCAGTCGCCGTCTTCGAGATAGCTGATGGTGTCGGTAAATGGCGCCAACGCGATCGCGTCGGAGCCGAGATACATCTCGCCCTTGCCGTAGCCGATGGCGAGCGGGGAACCCTTGCGCGCGCCGATCAGCAGATCGTCTTTGCCGGTAAAGAGAAAAGCGAGCGCGAACGCGCCACGCAACTGCTTGAGCGCGGCTGCCACGGCATCGGCTGGTGACTTGCCGCCCTTCATTTCCTGTGTGACCAGGTGCGCAACGGCTTCCGTGTCGGTGTCGCTGACGAACTTGCAGCCGTTTTTCGTCAGCCTCTCGCGCAGCTCACGGAAATTTTCGATGATTCCGTTGTGAACCACCGCGACAAGATCGGTTGCGTGCGGATGGGCATTGTCCTCGGTCGGCCGTCCGTGCGTTGCCCAACGGGTGTGGCCAATCCCGATTGTGCCGCCAAGCGGCTCGCGCTCAAGGCGGGTCTCAAGTGCACGAAGCTTGCCTTCTGCGCGCCGCCGGCCGAGCACGCCGTGGTCAAGAGTTGCAATGCCCGCAGAATCGTAGCCGCGGTACTCGAGGCGCTTGAGCGCATCGACCAGCTGGCCGGCAATCGGCTCGTTACCCAAAATTCCGACGATTCCGCACATCCGCCTAGATGGCCCCTTTGCCCATCAATTATGGTTTAGCCGTCCCGCCGGGCGCAAGAAATCACAACCCATTTCGGCGTGTGACAGAGTCGCTTTGGTACATCCACGTTCAGGACGACTTTTTCGGTTTCTTTCCGGACAAGTTCTTGCCCAAGGCCTTCACCTGTCGCAAGCGTTTTGCCCAGCCTTCCTTAACCGTCTGTTTGACGCGCGCGATCGCGAGCGCTCCGGCAGGCACATTCTTGGTTACTATCGTTCCGGCCCCAATATATGCGCCGGCACCAATCTTGACCGGCGCAACCAAGGCCGAATTTGAACCGATAAAAACACCTTTCCCAATTTCCGTGCGGTGTTTGGCGGCGCCGTCGTAATTGCATGTGATCGTGCCAGCCCCAACATTGACACCCTCACCAACACGCGCGTCGCCGATGTACGTTAAATGATTAGCTTTTGCGCCGGCCTCGATCGTAGCCTGTTTCACCTCAACGAAATTGCCGATACGAACATCCTTGCCAAGGTCAGCGCCCGGCCGAAGCCGTGCGAACGGGCCGACCCGCGCGTGTTTGCCAATACGCGCACCCTCCATATACGAAAACGATTTGATTGTTGCGCCGTCCTCGACTGTAACGCCCGGCCCAAACACCACGTTCGGCTCGATAATGACATCTTTGCCGAATTTAGTATCAGCGGAGAGAAACACCGTTTCTGGCGCGATCATGGTGACGCCAGCCTCGAGTGCCGCCAGGCGCAGCCGTCGTTGCAGCACAGCTTCGGCTTCAGCGAGCTGCACCTTCGTGTTGATGCCGCGCACGTCATCCTCCGAGGTTTCGATCGCCACCGCCTTCAAGCCCATATCGCGGGCAATGGCAACGGCGTCAGTAAGATAATATTCGCCCTTGGCATTTGCATTCCCGATCCGCCCAAGGATGGTGAGCGCGTGTTGACCGGCGAGCGCCATCAAGCCGCCATTGCAAAGGGCGATCTTGCGCTCTTCCGACGTGGCGTCCCGTTCCTCGCGGATCGCTACAAGGTCATGGCCACGCATGATCAACCGACCGTAGCCCTGCGGATGGCCTGCCTTGAACCCCAGCACGGCGACCGCCGCACCTTGGGCAAGGGCGGCACGTAACTTCGATAACGTCTCCGCCTGCACCAATGGCGTGTCGCCAAACATCACCAGGACATCGTTGGCGCCTCGCGCGATCGCCTTGCGCGCCGACAGCACGGCATGGGCGGTCCCGCGCCGCTCACGTTGTTCGAAAATTTGCGCCTTGGGCGCCTGCTTGCGTACCTCCGCCGTGACCGCCTCCTGGTCAGGCCCTACCACGACCGCGATATCATTGGTTCCGACGGCACTCGCCGCCCTCATCACATGGGCAAGTAACGAGCAATCCCCGATCCGGTGCAGCACCTTCGGCAATCGCGAGTGCATGCGCCTGCCTTCGCCGGCCGCGAGGATTATCGCAAGGCATGTTCGACGCGGCATCTACTTGGGACTCGACGTTCTTTCCGGGGTTCGAAGCATCCCATAACTCAGCCGGCCGGCCGGCAAAAGGCCGGCACGAAAATCCTTTTTCGGCAGGGTGAAGGCGGGATTTGGCGGATTCTGCTAATGTTTTCAATGATTCGCCTTCCGAGGGGCCCATGGCGATCGAACAGACGCCGCTGGAATCCGCTCTGCGCGACCCGCGCAGGCGCCGCCGCGAACTTAAGACGTTGTTGTGGCTATGCGGTTGGGGTGGCATCGCAGCCGTTGCCTTGATCATTCTGGCGATTACGACCCAGACCGAAGCTGCCAATCAACGCCTGCGGCGCATTTTCGCCAGCAACGAGTCCTCGGCGATCGCGCAAATGCCGCCGCGCATTTCACAGCTTGAATCCGAAACACACTTGTTGGCCGCGCAGGTACGAGCACTGACCAGCGAGCGCGATCGGCTGGCGGGACGCATTGGGCTGCTCGAAAAGAGCATCGACGACCTGACCGGCACGGTCAAAAAGCAGGCGGCTGCACAAGCAGCCGCCGTCGCAGCTCTCGCCGCAAAAGCGACGGCTCCGGCCGGCGCGAACACCGCTGCCACGACTGGGTCGATCGCCGCCGCAACCCTTCCGCCCAGAGGCGACACGTTGACCACCCAGGCAATCCCGCTGCCGTCGGCGCGCGCGGCGAGCCCAGCGGCTGTCGATCCTGAGCCGGCGGCCGTGAAACAAAGCGAATTCGGACTTGATCTTGGTGGCGGCTCAACAATTGAAGCTGTCCGTCAGCGCTGGATCACTGTGAAAGCCAGTTTCGGGCCATTGCTGGGCGGCATGTACCCGGTTGCCGCGCGCGAATCTCGTTCTGCCAACGGCGGCTATCGCTTGGTGGTTGGCCCTCTGCCCAACAGCGCGGCGGCAGCAGGCTTGTGTGCTCATTTCATTGCCGCCCGCACTGCCTGCAAGGCGGTCAAATTCGAAGGCGACCAGATTGCCCAGCAGTGATTGTCGCCGCCTCAGCGCAGCGCCATACTAATCGCATGAAGCTGTTTTTGCCGACCGCACGCGCAACCAATTGGCTGTTGATCGTCGGGTTCTCGGCGATCGGGTATGCGCTTTACATGCGTTATCTCGCCGTCGAGCAGTCGCCGGTCGGGCTTGCCTGCCAGGCCGGATTGAACACTTGGCTTTGCGTCACGCGTCAGATCACCATCGCGCTATTTACGTATTCAGCCTTTGGTTGGTGTGCCCTCATCGTCGCCCTGCTCAATTTCTTGCGCCCGTCCCTTGTGCTGTTTGCGGTCGCGCTGGCCGCGGCCAGTTGCGGCGTCGTGCTCTACAATGCAGGCCTGTCTTCGTTGGCTGCAGGCCTGCTAGTCCTCAGCCTGGCGCGTCGCGCACCCGAGCCAGATTGAAGGCAAGTGCCGCCAGGGCCGCGCATAGCCAGAGCGACTGCCAATTGGCGAAGCCTTCGTTGAACACGATATAAAGTACAGAAAGCGCAATGACGACCGCTCCCGCAGTTTCCGCCACCGGACGAATACCCTTTGGTCGCGTTGCCGCGACGCTGTGCACGATAAACGGCACGATCGCTGCCGTGAGTGGTGTGAACGGAAAATCCCGATAGCGCGGGTCAAATACCAGCCCGAGTACGATTACGAACGCCAGCAGCATGGTGGCAGCCAGAATTGCGCCGGCCGAAAGCGCGAGTGAATTCCGCTCTCGATATTCCTTCGGACCAAATAGCCGAAAGAATGCCGGCACGGGAGTTGAACACATGATCGCCACGCTGAGCACGATCGGCGCGGCGATGGCGACTGCAGCAAGCGCCAACGAGCGTAACCAGGCGCCTAACCCGAGACTTTCAATCGGGATGTTCTCGATCGTCCAGCCGACCAATGCCCCACCAACGAATGCATTTGCGCCAACGGCAACCCAGAACGATAGCGGAGTATCTTTGGTGCGAACGCTGATCGCCGCGCCGAATACAACGACCGCGAACAAAATCCCGCCGACGCCCTGCCAAAGCCAAAGCGGATGATTGGACACCGCCTGTGCCCCGGCAAACTTCGGCGCCCGCGTCGTGGCATCGAATAGTCCCCAATGGCCACCGACCGTTCCTTCGAGCGCGCGCTTCCACGGCTGATCGAAGGCCTCGATGATGTTGACGTTGAAATTCCCGCGCTTGCTCAGAGCGAGCACGTCCTGGACGACACGAGCCTGGTTTGCCGGCGACGGTAGCGCGCCCTCGCGCATGCGGCCGGCGCTTGGCCAGCCAACCTCCCCTATCAGCACTTCCTTGCCGGGAAATGCCGCGAGGACTTGACGGCGAATTGCCTCGACGTGGGCAACCGCATCGCTGGCGGGGACCGGGAAATCCTCCCAATAAGGGAGAATGTGTATGGTGATGAAATCCACGGCGTTCGCGACGTCGTGGTTGCGGAGCCAGAACTCCCAGACGTCGGCATACGTCACCGGCGCGCGTACACGCGCTTTGACCGCCCGGATAGTGCTGACGAGCTCGGTTGCGGTCATATCACCGCGTAAAAGCACCTCGTTGCCGACCACAATCGAACGAATAGTGCCGGGGTATTTGTTGGCGAGCGCGACCGTTGTCTCAATCTGATACTGGGTTTTGATCAAATTGTTCGATAGCCATAAGCCCAGCATCACCTTCAACCCGTGTCGGGCCGCAATCTCCGGAATCTGATCAAGTCCAAAATCGACGGAATAGGTGCGGACGCAGTCCGTAACCTGGGCCAGGCGCTTGAGATCGTCCTCAATTTGGGCGGGGGGTATGATGATGGACGGGTCGAGCGGGGTCTGGGCCCCCCGGAAAGGGGTGTAGGAAACGCAATAGAGCTTTTCGCCACGACCGAACTGGGGTGGCATTAAGAGTACCGGAGCGCCAAGCCAGGTCCAGACTCCGGCTATGGCCATGGTCACCAGGGCGAGGCAAGCAAAAGCGTGACGCATCGGAAACCCAATCGGAGACATCGATAGCCGCCGACCGGCTTATCGTGCGACACCGGCCCTGCCAAGTTGACACTCCTTAAGCAAAGAATGTTGTCGTGCTGGACAAAATTCGGCAGTTGAGGCCAAATTCTATTTCTTCAAATTCTGCCCAGGATGCCTTTCTGAGCAAGGGACGAATTTACAAGATAGATCACCGCCGTATTAGCGTCCCAATCAGGTCGCAAACAGAGGGTTCTGGGACGGTCGTAGGGGCCAAGATTAAACATCCGGCGACGGGGACAATGCGGTTTTCTCTCAAGTTGCGTCAGTTTGCTGCCGTGTTTTGTTGTTTAGCCGGCTTGAGTTTCACCATTCCGGCCGCCTTTGCGCAGAGCGGTGGAAACGGCAAGCCCCCCGAGCCGCAAAAGCCGCCGGTGGATGCTGCCAAAGAAAGCCAGAAGAAAATCGACGAAATCGCCGAGGCGACCCGCCTGTTGACGGGTCCGGCGGGCAATCCGGAGTGCGTCTGGCTTGGCCGCCGCGTGGTTACCCTTCTATGGCGCGACGATCTTGATACGGCCTTCCGCCACCTCGACCTTTACGACCGTTTCGGCTGCCCCAGCGCCCATATCCAGGCCACCTTCCGCTGCCTTGTCCGTCAGGGAAACATCGATCCCAAGGCCCAGGAAACCCTTAACGGGCGGGTACATGCTTGTTGGGTTAATCCCGGCCTGGAGCCGAGCCCGGCCGAAGCCGCCGTCCAACCCGCTCCTGGCGCAACTTCCGGCGGAACCACCCAGCGATAGCGAGCGTTTCCGTTAAGGAAAATTATTCACGGTGCCATGCGGGTGCCTAGGATTTGCCATGTCGTCTAGTTACTTGAATCTCTACCTTAGGCCGAGCTACGCTGCATCCTCGCAGACGAAGTTTCGGCTGAGCCCAGGGGACGGGTTCGAGGGTCTGCCATCCAGCCCCACTTGGTTTTGAGTTCTATGCGCACCGTTGCTGCCGTCCTCGCCCTCGTGGCGTGCGTGCATGCCGGGTTGTGGGCATTAATGCGCGACAATGTTCGCGCCCCCAACTTCGACGGGCAGCTCGCGAGCGTTTCCTACGCACCGTATGACGGATCGGCTCATCCCGATTCCAGTCAGGCGCGCGCAACGCAGATTCGCGCCGACCTCAAATTGCTGGCCCCGTACACGCGCGCGGTCCGCACCTACTCATCAACCGGGGGCGTGGAGCTTGTGCCGGGCATCGCGTCCGAATTCGGATTGCGGGTCACCGCGGGCGCCTGGATCGATAAAAATCAGGATCGTAACGAGCGCGAAATCCGATCGGTCATCGATCTCAGCAAGCGTCATAGCAACGTCAACGGCGTCATCGTCGGCAACGAAACCATTTTCCGCGGCGAGCAGAAGGTCAACGATCTCATCCAGATGATTCAGCGGGTGAAGCGCTCGACCAACGTCCCGGTGACGACCGGCGAAATCTGGCACGTGTGGATCGAGCACCCAGAACTGGTGTCGGCCGTCGACTACATTGCCGCGCACATACTCCCGTACTGGGAAGGGTTCTCCGAAACGCAAACCGTCGATCAGACGGTGTTGATCTACGACAAGCTTCGTCAGGCCTATCCCGGCAAGCGCATCGTCATTGCCGAGTTTGGCTGGCCGAGTGCCGGCTACAATATGCACCGCGCCAATCCCGGCCGGATCGAGCAGGCGCTTGTGTTGCGCGATTTTGTGTCTCGCGCCGAGGCCTATGGCATCGACTACAATATTGTCGAAGCAATCGACCAGCCGTGGAAGATCTTTGAAGGCGGCGTTGGTCCCTATTGGGGACTCTTCGATGCCGCGCGCCATCCAAAATTCGAATGGACCGGCCCGCTCACCGACCCCGATCATTGGCGCATTGCCGCCATTGCTATTCTCGTGAGCGTACTCTTGTCGTTACCGCTGCTGGCGATGAGCACACTAACTGTTATGCAAACGGCCGTGCTCGCGGGCGCCGCGAATGTCGTTGGCGCCTGGTTTGCGGCTTTGTTCGGTTACTGGAACGGACACTACTTCGTTCCGGGCGCCGCCTTCGCGCTTGCCCTCGGCATGCTGCTGCTGATTCCTCTCATTGTGATTGCGCTGGCGCGCATCGAGGAGATCGCGGCCGTCGCATTCGGACGCAAGCCGCTTCGCCTCATCGCAAGCCCGCCGCTTGCGCCCGATGCCGCATTGCCGAAAGTCTCTATTCACATCCCGGCCTATAACGAGCCGCCGGAAATGCTCAAGCAGACCTTGGATGCAGTCGCCCGGCTCGACTACCAGAATTATGAATGCATCGTCGTCATCAATAACACGCCGGACCCCGCGCTATGGCTGCCGATCGAGGAGCACTGCCGCACACTTGGTGAACGCTTCAAGTTCATCCGCGCCGACAACATCGCCGGCTTCAAGGCCGGCGCGTTGCGCCTTGCCCTTATTCATACCGCCGCCGACGCAGAGGTGATCGGTGTGATCGACGCCGACTATGTCGTCCATTCCGACTGGCTCAAGGATCTCGTGCCGTTGTTCCGAGATCCGAATGTCGGGCTGGTGCAAGCTCCGCAGGATCACCGCGATGGCGAACGAAGCGTCATGCACCACGCCATGAATGGCGAGTATGCCGGCTTTTTCGACATTGGCATGGTGCAGCGGAATGAACATAACGCGATCATCGTTCACGGCACGATGTGCCTCATTCGGCGGGCAGCAATTGAGGCCGCCGGTGGATGGTCAAGCGACACAATCTGCGAAGACACCGATCTCGGCCTCACGCTGCTCGAGCTCGGCTGGCAAGCCCATTACACGAACAAACGCTATGGCCACGGCCTGCTGCCCGACAGCTTTGAAGCCTACAAGAAGCAGAGGCACCGCTGGGCCTACGGTGGATTCCAGATTCTCAAGAAGCACTGGCGCCGGTTCCTGCCGGGCAGCAGCAGGCTGACGCGCGAGCAGAGGCGTGAATTCGCCCTCGGCTGGCTTAACTGGCTTGGCGCCGAAAGCATTGGCGTCGCGGTTGCCATCCTCAATATCGCGTGGGTGCCGGTGGTGGCCTTCCTCGATATTGCCGTGCCCGATCGCATTCTGACCGCGCCGATCATCGTGAGCTTCATCGTGTCGGTAGTGCATTTCACGACTCTCTATCAGCTGCGCGTGCGGCCTCGCATGGGCCAGTTGCTCGGATCGGTCTTCGCCGCGATGTCGGTGCAATGGACGGTCGCGCGGGCGGTGAGCTTTGGCGTTATCAAGGATCACCTGCCCTTCGTGCGCACCTCAAAGGGCGGGATGCGGCGTTCGACCGACTTCCACGCTTTCTGGGAAGCCGTGCTGGCGGGCCTCCTGATTCTCGGCTCAATCGTGCTGGTGATGACGAACCACAAGGAAATCCGCGAGATCAATATTTTCGCCGTCGTGCTCCTGGTTCAGAGCCTGCCGTTCGTCGCGGCCGTAGGGCTCGCCGTCATCGAGCGGACGCGGCTAAACGAATTCGCCTACTGGCGGAGTCTGGAGACGCGTGTTGCCGAGTTGCTGCCGATCACGCGGCGTAACGCGACGATTGCGGAGGCAACGCGCACGGCCCCGGCACCCAAGCCGGGCGAACTGGTGCAGTAGCGTTTGATTATTTGGCGAGTGCCGTTTCGACCAGCTTCACCCAATATGACGTTCCGAATGGAATCGCGCCATCGTTGAAATTGTACGCAGGGTGATGCAGCCCGGCACTGTCGCCATTGCCGACCCAGATAAAGGCACCCGGGCGCGCGTTGAGCATATACGAGAAGTCTTCCGCGCCCATCATCGGCGGTAACGACGTATCGACTTTATCCCGGCCGGCAATCTGGCTTGCCACCGAGGTGGCAAATTCGGTCTCCCGTTCGTGATTGACCAGCACCGGATAACCGCGCCGATAGGTGAGTTTGGCTTTCGCGCCATAGGCAGCTGCCGTATTCTCCACCACGACAGGCAGTCGTTTCTCCAGAAGTTCACGCACGTCGGTCGCGAGGCTGCGCGCAGTACCACGCAACTGGACGGTTTGCGGAATTACGTTGTCGGCGTTGCCGGCGCGAAACATGCAGATCGACACGACCGCCGATTTGAGTGGATCGACATTACGCGAAACGACCGACTGGATGGCGTTGATGATCTGCGCGCCGACAAGAACCGTGTCGATGCCAAGATGCGGCCGCGCCGCGTGGGCGCCAACGCCCTCGATATCGATGGTGAGGGCATCCGCCGCCGCCATCACCGGCCCTGGACGGATACCAAATGCGCCGACCGGCATGCCGGGATAATTGTGCATGCCGTAAACCTCACCGATACCGAAGCGATCCATCAACCCGTCGTCCACCATTTCCTTGCCACCACCACCACCCTCTTCCGCCGGCTGAAAAATCACGACCGCGGTTCCAGAGAAATTGCGGGTCTCTGTAAGATAGCGAGCCGCGCCAAGCAGCATCGCCGTATGGCCGTCATGGCCGCAGGCATGCATCTTTCCGGGTACGGTCGACTTGTAGGGGAGATCGTTGGCCTCCTCGATTGGCAGCGCATCCATGTCGGCGCGCAATCCGATTGTCTTGCCCGAGGAACCTTTGCGCCCGCGGATCACGCCGACAACGCCCGTGCGGCCAAGGCCGGTGACCACTTCATCACAACCAAAAGCCTTGAGCTTTTCCGCGACCGAGCCCGCCGTGCGTTGGACATCGAACAGCAGTTCGGGATGGGCATGCAGATCGCGTCGCCATGCGGCGATTTCATTGTGCAGGTCGGCGACACGATTGACGATTGGCATGGCATTCTCCGGGCGGCGCTGGGTATTCTAGCAAATCGCGGGCCTGGCGCGAGTTCAAAGGGGTCGCATGCGGCTATTGACCGGGCGGGCGGCCACCCCTACACAGCCCCCGCAGCGCCTGATCTTGGTACGGTTTGTCCGCGCGCCTTGATTGGGCGCCGGTATCAGATTTCGGATAAGATCGTGCGTCTGGTGATGGGCGCGTAGCTCAGTGGTAGAGCACTTGACTTTTAATCAAGTGGTCGATGGTTCGATCCCATCCGCGCTCACCAATAGTTCCAGCGGCGTTGTTATTTCGGGACGGTGATGAGGTTGCGCGATCGCTCCGATGAACGATGGTGCGTGGTGACACGCAATCTCTTAAGCGCTATCGGCATCGCGGTCACCGTTTCGCTGGCGACGCCAGTGCTGGCTACAGCAGTGGACGATAAAGACCAACCACCCAAGCGCCATGCGACGCGTCACTGGCACGGCTATGGTTTCTTGCCGGGCTACCGGACGCCCGAAATGATCGAGCGTGAACGCGCAAGGCATTACTACCGCGTGTATGGACCACAATATTACGGCCCGGCGTGGCCGGGCTTTTATCGCGGGCGCTGGAACGCCGGCGGCTTTGGCCCATGCTGGACACAAACGCCTATAGGGCCGATGTGGAATTGTGGCCGATAATACCGGTCGCCAGATCGCAGACTGGATGATGGCGCCATGACATCGATGAAGGCACAGATCGTTCTTATCCCGCACGGTAACCCTGACGGCGGCCTCCAGACGTTTCTGGTTGTGACGATCAGCCTCGCGCTCCTGATCTTCGCGATGATGCGAACGTACCGAAACGGCGACGTGGACCTCGCGCTGAGCTGGATCGCGAGACAATTTCGCAGGTTGTTCGGGCGCTGATGGCTGCGCCAACACGCCCAACGCGTCTTGCCGATTTGCTTCGTAAACAACTTGCCGCGTGTGTTGGTACTGCCAAACCGGACAGCAGCCTAATTTGACTTTTTCGTTGCGGTTCCCGCCAAGGAACCAGCATTCTTGTCCGGCTTGGGTTGGCGCTTGCGGTTTTCAGTCACTTGATCGGTAACCGCTGCACTGCGGTCATCCTTGTGTATTAGCCGATCATACTGCCCGCTTATGCTGCTCTGAAGAATACGATTATGCTGAGCCTGCACAGGGGAAGCGAGCAACAGGGCCATCAATGCGGCGACGGCATAGCTGATTTTGATATTCATCGTCATTTGACTTTTTTGCCCACTTGCCTGGTCGTTGAACCCGTTACTTTTATAGTCAATTTATGTTATGTGCACCACGAGCAGGGATACAAGCTTTCAGGGGCACCAACAAATCCGAAGATCCCCCACGAGACTAAATCGCATTGAAGTACCATTAGTGAGGTGGCCGGTGAGCAACATAGTCAGCGAACCTCTGAGAGGTCAGGCGCTATTTGACAGAATTTGGAAGTTCACTTTCAGGCGGCTGTTGATTCCACTTTGTGGGCTCGCCCCATTCGCATATTTTTTTCCCAAAATCGCACTGGTTTACGCCGCCTGCGGCCTGTACGACGTCAGCCGCAATCGTGGACTGAAATTATCGACCTTGCGGCGCTATTTCATCGGCAACGGCTTTCTCCTCTGGTTGCTTTCACCCATCAATGTCGTGCTCGATTTACTCTCGCTGCCATACGGCAACAAAGGCGTCTATCGTCTCGAAGACCTGCCGCTGGATATTCAGAACGAAGTACGGCGCCTCATCCAAGTCACGAACAAGGCCGACCTCGTCCACCAGGTTGAGGAGCAGGCAAAACAGCACAAACGTGCGATGTTTTTCTGGCGCAGCTACGGTGTCAAAGTCGACACAATCGTGGATGTTCCGGCCTTCGATGAGCCCTGGACATATGTCAAAACCATCGGGCTTTCCGTCTTCAACAAGAAGATCACGACATCTCCGCACTTCGGATGGCTGCGCCCGACCTTGCGGCTTTTGTACAACATCAACGATATTAAGGATAAGTCTGCGTACATCGTTGTCGGCGACAAGACTCACTATTGGTGCGACGACAAGCTCTTCATTTTCGACGATACGCTGCTGCACGTGTCCGCCAACGAGACCGATCAGCTACGGTACTGCATGTTCGTCGATATTCTTCGCCCATCGCACTTTCCGGGCGTAATGTCGGCTGTCGTCGCAGTCGAGGGCTATCTGAACAAGACGTTCAAACTCATCTCCTACAGCGGCTGGACACTTGTCGAGCGAAAGTGATCCCGACAAAGGCCGCGCCTACTGCGGCTTGATAATGCGGTAAAGTTGAAAACGATCGCCATCGGCGACAAGTCTCAGGCGGGATGGATCCGGATTTGGCGCATCGTCCTCCGTAAAGAGAATGTAGATATAATCAAACTTCGTCCAATTGAGCCAAAATGCGGGTGTGTCCGGCGGCTGGTGCTCGGCGGCGACGATAAGTTGCGCTGTTGCCGGCGGTGTACCGTCCTGTATATCGGCGAAATCACGAAATTCGGGGCGAACATGCACCACTTGCTTACCCGCAACCGTGAAAAGTGTTGTGACCAGCGCCGAACGCTCGATTGTGGCGATGCAGGCGGCATGAACGAGACCAAGGTCGCGTACGTCATCGCCAAAGCTGCGATCGGCATAGGCGACAAAAACTTTTGAGCCCGGCGCAATTCGGCGCACCGACGAACGGAACTCGCTGGTGGAATCCGATAGCTGCGACCAGTTGTAGTCGATCTCGAGCAGCCGCCCGGCAATTAAGACAATGAGTACCGTCAAAAAACCGCGCCACACCAGGCGGCGGCGCACGTCGAGTTCGCCGCACGCAAAAATCATGAATGTAACGCCAAGCGGAACGCGTTGATCCGCCATGTAGGTGTCAAACATGACCCGAGGCAGGGCAAAATATACTGTGCCTCCCACAACAAGCAGCACCAGAGCGAGCGGATGAATCTGCAGAACGCGGTGGCGCGTCGCCCAAATCGCGCTGGCAGCCATGACAATAATAAGCGCGAAAGCTGCCAGGTCAGAGTAATTTTCGAAGGCAAACATCAGCCCGTCGATCTTTCCGCGTTGCTCCCAGGATGTCGCGGAAACGAGCTGCATGGTCGGGCTCGCGTAAAGCATAGGGACGATGGCGAGAAATGGGAGGCCGCCGGCAACGAATTCCGCAATCCGTCCCGGCCATGGTTCATCCCGACGCACCCACAACCTCAGAATCTCGAATGAGAGCAGGCCAATTCCGTAAATACCGAGTGCCGAGAGATGACAAAAGAAAAGCATAACGACACAACCGGTCGACAATGCGAAGCGTAAGGGCCATGCGCGCTCCCGGAGGGCGACCCAGCCGGCCAGGGCCCACAACGAGACCCCGATCCCGAACAGGTAATTCATGAACCCGAGCAGAAAGACATAATTATAAAGCAGAGGAATGGCGAACAGGGGTAGCACCGACCAACGACCGATAAGCGCCCGGTTGAGCACCAGAACGCCGGATATGATGAGTGTAAACATCGCAACAATAAATATTTGACCGGCGAGATAAATGTTCATGACACCAGCGAGCGGCGGCACGACAAGATCCATGGTCAGATTTGGAATCATCTGCCAATTGAGCTCGTAGAATTGCGCCAGCTGCTGGTTCTCCGCCAGCGTCGCGATCACCTTCATCCGCGCCAAGTGATTGATGTAGTCTGACAGCGGTGGCTGCGGATGCGTCCAGATCGGTATCGATATGAGCAACGTGAACGCGGCGAAAAGAATCGCAACTTGTGGGCCGGTAACTCCTGACGTGCGAAATCTTCGCGGCAACGCTGTCGGCTTTTCGGGCTTGTTTCGCCAAAGCATGTGTGTCTCGCGCGATCTCTTAAGTGGTTGATTTCGCCCCAAAAGGCCTAAAGCGTCAAATGCTGTACGGGTGGTGGTTGCCAATCTCAATCGTTGAAAATGCGTGCTGAGCGCATTTCTATCGCGCTCACCAATCAAACTTCGGGTTTATTGAGGAGAACGAAGCAGTCAAGTTCGACTGAATTTCGTTTTTTTGAGGGCGGCTGTCTTAGTTGGCGGCGATTTAGCGCGCCCGCAGCATTTTGGTCGCGCGACTTCGCATACTTCGGCCCCGCTGCGATGGCAGGCAAAACGGTCAGAGATCATTGGACGCCTGTCAATAAACCTTCACCGCTGCGTCTTGTAGATCGTTTAAGCGGGTTGTGTTTCCGCTTCCCAAGATCTGCCCCTCCCTTGGTTGCCTTTCTCTTCGGCAACCAGGTTTTTCGACTTTGGTCGTTCTGGTTCGCGCCAAATGACGGGGAGCGGTCAAAAAACCTTCACAGCATCGCAAAGCGACCTATTTTTGCACTTCCGCGCCAGCCTTAAGGTTACTTACCGAACGAAATCACTTTGTCGGCGGCACCGAATAAGCTTGACGTAATGCCGTCAGCTCAAGGCGGCGACCGCGCGAATGGTCTGCCCCAAGCCCTGACGCGCGATTCATCTTGAACCAGCCTTTTAAGGGCCGCTCTCCGTCCCCGCTGAAGCGGCCCGTTTCTTTCGCCTGTCCGGACAGCCGTTACCGCCAGCATGGAAGAACGGTGGAGCTTTGACTGACGGTCCCCACCCCACCGTTCCCCGCCACAAAGCCAACGCTCTGGGCGTCGGCTATGGAAACTGGTTGCCCAGCCCCACGCGAAGACTCATAGCTGCCGTTTGGCTAAGGTTCGGTTACCTGAAAGCAAGCAAAAACCGCCGAGCGTTACGTGCCCGGTGGTTTCCCGCCACGTGGCCAGTTAGCTGGGCTGCGCGCTTTCGTTTCCTGCGCCCCTGTCAATGGGATTGCCGGTCACGCAGCGGTCAAACTGGGCCAAGACATTTGCACGCAGACGCGGCGAACAAGTTCCAGTGCGCAAGATTTGTTTTTGCTCAACTGTTGCGCCGCGGTCATAGCGACAAAGCCAATCAAGGTTTAACACTGCGACGAAGCGGGGGGCCTGGGGGGCTAGCTCCGCTTGGGGCGGTCGCCAGCCGGGGGCGGAGTGCCACACTGCCACGACTGGGACCGCCTCAGTGTTGTTATGCTCGCCTTTTTGGCGGTGCATCACCGGTCCCGGCGGTTTCTCGGTTGGCCTATTTCAGTATCGACCGAAGCAGCTGCCGGTCTTTCGCCGGCGATAATTGTTGCCGGGGTGTGAACTACTTCACAGAGTAAATCGACCTGTCGGGTAATGCTGCATGTACGGGATGTCGATCCCTTTAACGAGGGTGTCCCCAATTTCGGCAAACCGTAGGGACTGCTCCCGGCGGTCCCTTTTTATTTAGCGGCGGGCCTTTTCCGGGGTCATCGACAATCTATTCGTTGCGGTGCAACACAGCCGTCACATTCTGTCGCAAAAGTTTAGGGTTCCGGCCACCACAGTTTCATCAAAGCGTCTCCTCGCTGCCACTATACGCAATTACTCCCCACTCACGGCGGGGGAGAAAAATGGAGGCCGCGGTATGCACCTGCATGAATGTTCGGCGAAAATCTCCGCTCGGCGCGCTTTCGCAAACCCCGTACGTTGCCCGATTTGCGGCGATCCGCTGGTCGCGCCGATCGCATCCGAGTTCATCGAAAGTGGAGAGATCCGGCATCACTGGGAATGCGACGCTTGTGGTGAGCCCTCCAGCACCTCCATCCCGCTGACCTCGCATTGAGGCCGCGGGGCGTGCTGCAAAACCGGGAATAGGTGGTAGATTACGGTGTTTGCAGCATGGGTGCGCCCACGCACTCCTAGGAGGAGCTAGATATGAAAACGACGATTTTGCTGGCCTGCGTTGCCGCGCTCGCGCTCACTGGCCCGTCATTGGCGGCCAGTGTCAACATGAAGGCTGATCTGAAAGGCGCAAGCGAAGTACCGCCGACCGACAGCAAAGGCACGGGCAGCGTAACCGCGACCTTTGATACCGCGAGCAAGAAATTATCCTGGAAGGGCACAGTTTCCGGCCTGAGCGGCCCGGCGACCGCCGCGCATTTCCATTCCGGCGAGGTCGGCAAGAACGGCGGCGTGGCGGTGCCAATTGCGGGCGCCGACAAAGGCTCGTTCGAAGGTTCGGCGACCCTCACTGATGCGCAGGCCGAGGAGCTCATGTCGGGCAAGTGGTACGTCAACGTCCACACCGCAGCCAACAAGGGCGGTGAAGTTCGCGGCCAGGTTACCAAGTAAGCGCCGGGCTGGCCTCCGGCCGCTTCGGCAAAATCCCGCCAGCATTTTGCTGGCGGGATTTTCTTTCATAGTCCAGGAATCCGAAAAATCGGCCTAGCCAACCGACCCGGCGTTAGGGCCATTGCCTTCGACTTTCCTCTACATCTCTTTCGACGAACGTGGGCACGGCCAGGCCTTGACCATGGCCTCACCCGCCAACAGCCTGAAATCCTCATGAAGCCGAGCCGGCTGGCTGTCGATGGACTGAACGACAACGCGCATAATCTGAAACAGCGTTACGTCGGTGGGAAGGCATTTGGCCAATCCAAGCGCGATGCCGTCGACCAATCCAAAACATCGCCCCTGCAGAAAAGGATCTTCCTTTTTCGATCGTGCAAGAAAGCTACGACATCCAGGCATAACGTAATCCGCCGCGTTAATATTTATTTGTCCCTGCCCGAGGGCTGCCGTCGCAGAGATAAATACTCCGGAGACCTGTGACGCACCAAACCACGCCAATACCGTGATCGCGCAAAAAAGTTTCGTTTTCTTCGCCAAGCCCCCTCCCAACGTTCCGAAAGGCAAGACCCGAAGGATGCTGCCCCTTCTGTCGACCCGCTTCAATGCGAAAACGCGCCGCGTTAGGCCGGAGCCCTCGTCGTGGCGTCGTTTCCGACCGCCCTCATTTTAACCAGCACCCTGGCTATAGGCTTTTCATTGCGGGAGAACGCACTTGGCGGCGGGCCGCTTCCAGTTTTATGGTCGTCATCAATTCAGTTCGGTCTTTCGCGAGGTTGTGTCCATGGCGCGTATGAATGGCGGCTCCGCCCCCTTCCTGATTTCCGGTGGCGGCATCGGCGGGCTGATCACCGCCTACGCGCTCGCCCATCAGGGCTTTCCTGTCCGGGTTTTCGAGCAATCGCCCGAATTCCGCGAGGTCGGCGCCGGCATCCAGCTCGGGCCAAATATCTTTCGCGTGCTGGAGAAAGTCGGCCTGAAAGATGCTGTTCTGGCCGATGCCCACCGTCCGCCCGCGCAGGAAATGCGGGATGCCCTGACCGGAAAATTGATCACCAATATCCCGCTCGGCGATGCCTTCGAGAAACGGTTCGGCCAGCCCTACGGGGTCACCCACCGCGCCGATATCCATGGCACGTTCCTTGAGGCCTGCCAAGGCAGCAACCTGATCACCTTGGAAACGAGCCGCCGAGTCGACGCCTTCAAGGATCACGGTGACCACGTTTCTGTCTCCCTCAACAATGGCGAGACCATTGGAGGCCGCGCGCTGATCGGCTGCGACGGCATGTGGTCAAAAATCCGCGAGAGCTTGGTCGGCGACGGCAAGCCGCGGGTATCGGGACACATCGCCTACCGGGGCGTTCTCAAACGCGAGGACGTGCCGAAGGACCTCTGGCGCCCCGATGTTGTGCTGTGGGCCGGGCCGCGCACCCATTTTGTGCATTACCCGTTGCGGCGAGGCGAACTTTATAACCTGGTCGCTGTTTTTCACTCCGATCATTACGAAGAAGGGTGGAATGCCGAAGGCAGCAAGGATGTCATGTGGCAGCACTTCAAGATGCAAGTGCCGCAAGTGCTGCGCATGCTCGAGCGGATAGAGACGTGGCGCATGTGGGTCTTGTGCGATCGCGAACCGGTGAAGACCTGGACATCGGGTCGTGTCGCGCTGCTCGGCGATGCCGCCCATCCGATGTTGCAATATCTCGCGCAAGGCGCATGCATGGCGACCGAGGATGCGATCGTCCTGGCGGAGAAGGTTGCTGCTTCGCCTGACGATCCGGCCAAGGCCTTCAAAGCCTACGAGCAGGACCGATACTTACGCACCGGCCGCACGCAAATAATGGCGCGTGTCTACGGCGAAGTTTATCACGCGCGCGGCGTTACCGCCGAGTTGCGCGAACTGGCACTGTCCCCGCGCACGGCAGAGGAAAGTTACGAGAGCATCGCCTGGCTTTATGACGGGCCGTAGGATTCTTAAGCCGCCTGCGCGCGCGGGTGGGCGGCCGGCTGATCGAGGTTTGCGTTCCAGGCGTCGTAACCGTAGAGCCAGCTTGTATCGCCGCCGCGCTCGTCCCGCATCCAAGTATTGGCGCTGGAGATCGCCTGCACGACAGATGTGCGGGGTTTGCGATGATCTTCGTAGCGTTTGAACGCACCCTCGATGTCTTCGCCGTTCACCGCATCAAGGCAGCGCGCAAGAATGGCGGCATCCTCAATTGAGGTCGCCGCTCCTTGCGCCATATAGGGTGTCATCGGGTGCGCGGCATCGCCGAGCAACGCCACGCGCCCGTCGCTCCAGTACGGCAGCGGTTCACGTTCGAGGATCGCCCACTTGTGGCAATCCGGGCACGCTCCCAGCACACTGCGCACATCGTGATGGAAGCCTTCGTAGGCTCCGCGCAATTCCTTCACGTCGCCTTTGGCCGACCAGGATTCCCGCGTGAGCCACTCCGCCGGCTCCGGCACGCTGGTGACGAAGTAAATCTCGCTCTTCGTTCTGGTCGTGTAGTAGATGACGATGTGCCGGTCGGTGCCCCACCACTTCGTCCGCGAGGGGCCGATATCGAAACCACCCATCAATTTGGCCGGAAACACTGCACGATAGGCAATGCGGCCCTTGTGGATCGGTTCGTCAGGGCCAACCACAATGTCGCGCACGGTCGAATGGACGCCGTCCGCTCCGATTACGGCGTCAGCCGTGGTGCTGCTGCCGTCTTCGAAACGCAAAATGACTTGCCCGCGCGCCTGATCAAGTCCGATCAGTTTCTTGCCGAGATGGACGATCTCGGCCGGAACGGCTGAAGCCAGTGCATCGTGCAGATCGGCGCGATGCATGCAGAGATAGGGTGCGTTGTAGAGGGTCTCCGGCATCGGCAGCTCTCGTGTGATCTCGCCGGTCGTGCCGTCGCGGTTGAGATGCGAATAAGGGGCAAAGGAGGTCTTGCGCAGTCGTTCCTCGATTCCGATGCCGCGGAGCACTTTCATCGAGTTGGGCATCATCTGGATACCGGCTCCGATGCGCGCGAAACGCGCCGCCTGCTCGTAAACCTGGACATCGATGCCGACGCGCCGCAGCGTTGCCGCCACAGCCAGACCGCCCATTCCCGCGCCGACCACAGCGACCGATCGTGTTTCTTTCATTGCGTCCCTTTTTCTTTCGTTGGTCGTCGTTACTTTCGCGGAATGCCTGCCTTGTCGACCACGTCGTTCCATTTTTTGATGTCGGCCGTCAGACGCGCCATCAGTTCAGATGGCGTACTCGCCTTCGCGACGACTCCGACCTTGGCGAGCTGCTCTTGCACATCCGGCATGGCGAGCACCTCGCGCATGGCCTTGTTCATCGTATCGATGACCTCTTTCGGCGTGTCCTTCGGCGCACCGACGCCGTTCCACGAGATCACCTCGTAGCCTTTGACTCCGGCCTGATCGGCGGTCTGCACACCCGGCAGCAACGGAGATGGCTGCGGACTGGAGCTCGCGAGAATGCGCAATTTGTTGTCTGCGACCTGCCCTGCCACCGCCGGTGGAAAATCGATCATCAGCTGCACGTCATTGCGCAACAACGCCACCACGATATCCGGTGAATTCTTGTAGGGAACGATCTGAACATTGAGACCAGCCAGCGACTTGAACAGCTCGCCGCCGAGATTTTGCGTGCTGCCGGCGGCGATCGTCCCGACATTCATCGTTCCCGGACTGGCTCGGGCCGCTTTGATGAAATCGCCGAGCGTCTTGAATTCGGATTGGCTGTTGACCACGAACACCAGGTCGAAGGTGCCGGCCATCGAGACCATCGCGAAATCCTTCACCGGGTCGAACGGCAGGCTCTGGAACGTCGCGACGCTGATGGCGGCACCATTGGTCACCCACGCCATAGTATAACCGTCGGGCGGCGCCGTGATCACCGCGCGTGCGGCTGCGATACCGCCGGGGCCGGGCATATTTTCGACGACGACCCGTTGATTGAGTTTCTGGCTGAGCTTGTCGGCAAGAATACGCGCGGTGACGTCGGCAACGCCGCCGGCGCCAAACGGCAGCACGAGCTTGATCGGTTTTTCCGGCCATGCGGCCTGCGCCCGCTGTGCCGGCAACACGAGAAATGCGGCGAGCATCAACAACGCCGTCCGGCGCGCGATCATCGCGAAGTGCCCCTTCATCATATGTTTATCCTCCAGGATTTTCTTCGTTCTGTTTTTGTCAGCGGAAACCATAAAGCCGCGCGGGATTGTCCACCAGCAGGCGGTTTTGCGCCAGCGGATCGGGTGCAAATTGCGGCACGAGATCGACGAGGTCTGCCTCGTCGGCTTCGTGGGATGCGTTCGGGTGCGGAAAGTCGGTGCCCCACAATACCCGTGTCGGCGTTGCTTCGACCAAGGCATGCGCGATCGGCACAGCTGCTTTGTAAGGCGGCATGGAGATGCGCTCGGAACCGCACACTTTAATCCAGCAATTTTCGAGGCGCGAAAGCTCAATCAGTGCGCGCAGCGGCGGCTGATCAACGCCAGCCGCGGATGGCACGCGGCCCATATGATCGACAACGAAAGGCAGCGGCAGTTTCCGCATCAACTCGGAAAGCGGAACGATATCGGGCGCGTCTACGTGCAGCACCACGTGCCAGCCGCGTCCTTTGATGCGGTCGATGACACGATTGAATGTCGCCATGTCTGGAGCGCCGCCGAGGTGCTTGACGAAATTAAAGCGCACCCCGCGCACGCCCCCGCGATCGAGTGTGTCGAAATCCGTGTCGGTAAAGGTGCCGTCGGCAATGGCAACTCCGCGATAGCGCCCGGGATCAGAGGCGATGCAATCGAGCATCGCGGCGTTGTCGGTGCCATGGCAGCTCGCCTGCACGATCACCGCGCGTTCGACCCCCAGATGCGCGTGCAGTGCCGCCAGCATTTCCTTGGGTGCGTCGGCCGGGGTGTAGCGCCGGTTCGGCGCATAGGGGAACTTCGCCGCCGGGCCGAAGACATGGCAATGAGCGTCGCAACTGCCCGTCGGCAACTTGAAACGCGGCTTGCGACGGTGGTCGAGAAATCCGGGGTGGATGTTCATGGGGGTGCCTTTAGCCAAGCGGGGCGCATGAGACAACCCTCACAGCGGTTGCAAATCGCCTCGCGCCCAGCCCTCCTCGCTCGCAGCTTTGAATTCGGCAAGCCGGCGAGCTGCGATAGCCTCGCGCATTCCCGCCATCAGCATCTGGTAGTAGGCGAGGTTGATGGTCGAGAGCAGCACCGCCCCTAGCATCTCGTTGGCCTTGGCGAGGTGATGCAGATAGGCGCGCGAGTATGTACGCGTGGCCGGATGCGCGCTTTGTTCATCGAGCGGGCGCGGGTCATCGGCGTGGCGGGCGTTGGCAAGATTGATCGGACCGAAACGCGTGAATGCCATGCCGTGGCGGCCGTTGCGGGTCGGCAGCACGCAATCGAACATATCGATACCGCGGTGAACGGCTTCGAGGAGATCGTGCGGCGTGCCAACGCCCATGAGATAGCGCGGGTGACTTTCCGGCAGCAGCGGCGCGGTTTCCCCGACGATTTTGAGCATCACGTCTTGCGGCTCGCCGACCGCGAGCCCGCCGATGGCGTAACCCTGAAAATTCATCCCCGTCAGCTCGCGCGCGCTTTCCGCGCGCAGTCCCGGATCGTCGCCGCCCTGGACGATTCCGAACAGCGCATAGCCTTCCCGCGCGTGACTTTCAAAACTGCGTCTGCTGCGTTCGGCCCAGCGCAGCGATAGCTGCATCGCGCGCGCAATTTCCGCGCGCGCCGCGGGCAGCTTCAGGCATTCGTCCAGCTGCATGGAAATGTCTGCGCCGAGCAGGGTCTGAATCTCGATCGCACGTTCCGGGGAGAGCGCGACCATGGCCCCGTCGATATGCGAGCGGAAGGTCACGCCACGCTCGTCGAGCTTGCGCAGCTCGGACAGCGACATGACCTGGAAGCCACCCGAATCGGTCAAAATGGGATGCGGCCAGTTCATGAACTTATGCAAGCCACCCAGCGCCGCAATACGCTCGGGGCCGGGCCGCAACATCAAGTGGTAGGTGTTGCCAAGCACGATCTCGGCCCCGGTCGCCCGCACATCGTCCGGTATCAGACCTTTCACGGTGGCCTGCGTGCCGACGGGCATGAAGGCCGGCGTCTGTACCGTACCGTGTGGTGTAACAAGCTCGCCGCGGCGAGCCGGGCCGTCGGTCGCGATCAATCGATACGAAAAGCGATTGGACATTCCGTGGATGGAAGACTCCTAGGCTCTGCGCACCATCGCTGGCACGAGATGCTTGATGTCAGGCGCGCCGACCTGCTGCATGGCGGCGTAAAGTTCGACGCGCAGCAATTCGAGCACGCGTTCGACACCAGATTGGCCGAAAGCGCCGAGACCCCAGATATAGGGCCGACCGACGCAAACTGCGGTCGCACCCATGCACAAGGCCTTGACGATATCGGTGCCGCGGCGGAATCCGCTGTCCACCAAAATAGGCGTGCGTCCCTTCACCGCCTCGACAATCTCCGGCAGCGCGTCGATGGTGGACCGGCCGCTATCCTCGCTGCGGCCGCCATGATTGGAAACGATGATGCCATCGACCCCGGCATCGGCCGCCAGCACCGCGTCCTCATAGGCGAGAATACCTTTGAGCACGATCTTCATCTTGGTGGTGTCGCGCATTCGTTTGATGAAATCCCAGGTCATGGCCGACGATTGGAGACCCTTCAGGCCGGACAAATCGAGGCCCTGATACATTGACCGCCGTCTCTGGTTGGCGTTGAGGCTCGAGCGGTCGTGGCAGCCGCTGCAATCGCGAGTGTCGGTTCGCTGCAAACGGAACAATGTTTCCTGGTTTCGCCCGCCGGATCGATCGACCGTGATGGCAACAACCGGACAGCCGGCCTTTTCGGCACGCGTCACCAGTGCTTTCGCTACGTCCCAATTGTTCGATGCATAGAGTTGATACCAGATCGGCGCGCCGCGCGCTTCGGTGACGTCCTCAACGCTCGATGTGGTCGCTGTCGATAAAATTTGCAGGTGGTTCGCGACCTTCGCAGCTTTAGCGACCGCGATCTCGCCGTCTTCATGAAACATTTTGTGCCCGCCGACCGGGGCGATGATGATCGGACTGGCATATTTCTCGCCAAGGATGTCGGTCGTCATGTCGATCTTGCTGACGTCAACCAGACGACGCGGCCGCAACTGAAATTTCAGGAAGCCTTCGCGGTTGGCACGCAGGGTCACCTCGTCATCGATGCCTGAAGCCATGTAACCAAAATGCGCCGGCGGCACGTTGACTCGGCAAGGCGCCTCGAAATCAAACACGTTGATTGCTTCCTTTGGCGATTTGATCAATCTGTCGGTTTGCAAAGGCGCCCAGAGAACCGGATCGGAGGGTCTGTTCGGCACAGCCGGCACGTCGCCGGCAAAAGCGCCGGAGGCAAAAAGCGGACTTGCTGCCATGAATTGCAGGAATTTACGGCGGCTGGCGGCCTGATCCATTGGCGACCTCCCGATGAGCGACAAACGCGATGGTAGCGCGCCAATCACGCGCGGAACAGCAGACAGGCGTCGCCATAGGAATAGAAGCGATAGCCCGCCCGGATAGCGTGCGCATAGGCGCGTTGCATGGTCTTAAGGCCGCTGAATGCGGCGACCAGCATGAACAGCGTCGAGCGCGGCAAATGGAAATTGGTCAGCATCACGTCGACGCCGCGGAATCTATAGCCCGGAGTGATGAAGATTGCGGTCTCGCCTGAGAACGCGTGCAGCGTCCCATCATTCCCAGCCGCGCTCTCCAACAGCCGGAGCGCGGTCGAGCCGACCGCCACGATCCGGCCGCCCTTGGCACGGGCGGCGTTGAGCGACGCGGCGGTTTCGCCGGAAACGGCGCCGAACTCCGCATGCATGGTGTGGCCCTCTGTATCGTCGGCCTTGACCGGCAGGAAGGTCCCGGCCCCGACATGCAACGTCACCCGATGGAGGCCAATGCCGCGCTCCCTGAGCCCCGTAAGCAGCCTGTCTGTGAAATGCAGCCCGGCCGTTGGGGCCGCCACCGAGCCATCCACATGGGCGAAGAGGGTCTGGTAGTCGCCTCGATCCTGCTCATCCGGCGGTCGCCGTGCGGAGATATAGGGTGGCAAGGGCATTTCGCCCCGCTCGGAGATGGCCTGGTCCAAAATAGGCCCATGAAAGGAAAACGCGAGAGTTATCTCCCCTCCTTCGCCTTTATGTGAAACTTGAGCATCGAGTTCACCCAGAAAGCAAACCTTGCCCTCGGCGCCGAACCGCAAGGTATCGCCGACCTGGAGCTTTTTGGCCGGTTTCACGAAGGCGCGCCAATGCGAGCCATCCAGGCGCTTGTGCAGTGTGGCTTCGATGGCGGGCTGGGTATCGCCACGTCCGATACGCCGGCCCGCAAGCCGTGCCGCGATGACTCTGCTGTCGTTGACCACCAGGCAATCGCCCGGCCGCAGTAGGTCGGGCAAGTCAACGATGCCCCGATCCTCCAACGTCGGCGCGCCGCTGGGCTTCACCACCAGGAGCCGCGCGGCGTCACGCGGCTTCGCCGGCCGCATTGCGATACGGTCCGTCGGCAGGTCAAAATCAAAGAGGTCGGTGCGCATGGCCAATTGCCGTCATCGCCCGCAAATACGGGCGAGCCAGTCAGAGGCCGTCACGCCCCCATCGTCGCCTTGACGATCTTGTCGGGGTCCCTGACCGGCTCGCCGCGCTCGATCTTGTCGACGTTTTCCATGCCCGAGACCACCTTGCCCCAGACCGTGTACTGGTTATCGAGAAAGCGCGCATCGTCGAAGCAGATGAAAAACTGACTATCGCCGGAATCCGGATTGCTGGCGCGCGCCATCGATACCGTACCGCGCACGTGCGGCTCGCGGTTGAATTCGGCCTTGAGCTTCTTGCCCGAACCACCGGTACCGGTGCCTTCCGGACATCCGGTCTGCGCCATGAAGCCGTCGATGACGCGGTGGAATACGATGCCGTCGTAAAAGCCGTCCTTCACCAGCTCCTTGATGCGGGCGACATGGCCGGGTGCAAGATCAGGCCGCATCTCGATTACGACGTTTCCCTTGGTGGTTTCCAGTGTCAGCGTATCTTCAGGCTTCGCCATCTCACTCCCTTTCACAAAATCAAATATTCAATGCGCGTTAGCGCTCGATCGTTGCCTTTTTGACGTAATCCATGCGCGGGTATTCCTTCGCCAGATAGGCATTGCCTTCGCTCTGCAGACGACTCTGATCCGGGCCGCGGCCGCGCGGCGCACCTTCGCCATACTCCGCGTTGAGTGCATCGACGACATTCATCCCCGATACCACGCGCCCGAACGGCGCGAACCCCATGCTGTCGAGATTGCTGTTGTCGGCAAAATTGATGAACACCTGGCTGGTGCGCGTGTTCGGTCCCGCTGTCGCGAAGGTGATCATGCCGCGCTTGTTGCTTTGCGTGACTGGGTCGTCTCCGATTTGCGCCGCACGCCAGCGCGCCATGGTGGCGGGATCGCCGTTGATGCCAAATTGCACCATGAAGCCGGAAACGACACGGAAGAAGCGGACATTGTCGTAGAAGCCGTTCTTCACCAGATTGTAGAACCGATCGGCGCCCTTCGGGGCCCAGGCGCGCGTGACCTCGACTACGAATGCACCTTTGCTGGTATCGAACTTCACCTTGTAGGTGGCGGGCGCCTGTTCGCGCAGCGCGGCGGGATTATCGAGCGGCGACTGCGCAAAAGCCGGTGCTCCGGAGAGAGCGAAGGCCAAGGCGAGCGTGAGAATTGATCGGCGGCTGGTCATCACTTTCACTACTTTCTCCGTTGAAAAATGCGGGCAACGTCAGCGCGCGAATTTCTTCTTTAGACGCGCGGCTACCGGACCCGGCACAAAGGCCGACACATCGCCGCCCATGCCTGCGATCTGACGTACCAATGTGGCAGTGATCGGGCGCACCATCGGCGAGGCCGGCAGGAAGACCGTCAGGATATCGGGCGCCATGGCCTCGTTCATGCCGGCCATCTGCATTTCATAGTCGAGATCGGTGCCGTCGCGCAGCCCGCGGATCAGCATGGTCGCGCCGACCTTGCGGGCGGTCTCCACCACCAGGTCCGAAAAAGTGATGCAGGACAGGTCGCATTTTGCCTCGCGCGCAACCGGCCCGCAGGTGTCCTGGAGCATCGCCAGCCGTTCATCGGCAGAAAACAAGGGCGCCTTGCCAGGGTGGACCCCGATGGCCAGCACCAGCCGGTCCGCAAGCCGGACGGCATGACGGACCACGTCGAGATGGCCATTGGTGACCGGGTCGAATGACCCAGCGTAAAGGGCAGTTCTTGCCATGAAGCGGGGTCTACCCCGGCCCCACCGGCCCCGCAAGGCCGCGCCCTTTGGACCTCGAACCTTTTTCCCGGCCGCCGCAAAATATGCATTTCTGTGACTGCGGTCACAGCGAAGGACGGCGGCCTTTCCTATGGTGAGCGTACCGAGAGCCAAACGCTCCGTAGGCCTAAACAGGGGGCTGCCATGTTGAAGACGATCATCGCAATCTTGGCCGCCGCATTAATCGCCGCCACCATCACCGTCATCTCGGCGCCAATCACTGACGTCGTTGCAAGCCCCCTTCCCAAGCCGGCCGCCGACGCGATCACGGCCTGCAAACAGGTTCCCTGGCCCTATCTCGGCTGCGTTGGCACCGAATTCGGCGACCCGCACGTTCGTCTGATCCGCGTCGACAATCGAACCCACTAGCGCCTTACCCTGGTCCCCACTTCGGCGCTAGGCTCTCCTCAGGACGGGCTGTCCTGAGGAGAGCACCCATGCGTCTAGCCGTTGCCGCCGTTGCCGCGCTGCTGTGGACGGCTTCTGCTTTCTCTCAGGATTTTCCAAACCGGCCTATCCGCATCATCGTCCCGACGCCTGCCGGCGGGCCGGTCGATGTGATGGCGCGCGTGCTCGCCAATGCTTTGCCGGCGGTCATCGGGCAGCCCGTCTTTGTCGAAAACAAACCGGGCGCGGGCAACACCATCGGCTCGCGCCAGGCGGCCGCTGCCGATCCCGACGGGTACACGCTGATGGTATCGGCTGCGAGCGGCCTCATCATGAGCCCGATGATCGTCAAGAACGCGGGCTATGACGCATCGAGTTTTGCGCCAATCGCGCTTGTCGCGGAAACGCCGCAGGTACTGGTCATCAATCCGCAGGTGCCGTTTAAATCCGTTGCCGAACTCGTCGCCTATGCCAAGGCCAACCCCGGCAAGCTCAATTATTCGACCGGCGGAATAGGTACGCTGCCGCATCTCAACGCCGAGCTGTTCAAGGCCGCGAGCGGCGCGAACATTTTGCACGTTCCCTACAAGGGTGGTGGCCCCTCGCTCATGGCGGTCGTGGCCGGCGAAGTGCAAATGACATTCGATACCGTGAGTACTTCTCTGCAGTTGATCGAAGACGGAAAATTGCGCGCGCTGGCGATCGTCGGACCGAAACGCGCGCCGGAATTGCCCGATGTGCCGGCCATGCCGGAGATCGGATTTCCAGCGGTGAGCAGCGGTGCCTGGACCGCATTGCTGGCGCCGCACGATACGCCGCCAGCGATCATCGCCAGGCTCAATGCCGCGGCCAACGCCGCGTTGCAGGGCGAAGTCATGAAAAACGCTCTCGAGAAGCTGGGTGCACAACCGCGCGGCGGTACGCCGCAGGATCTTGCCGACCGTATCGCGCGTGAACAGACGAAATGGAAGCCGATTGTCGAGACGCTTAATTTGAAGATCGACTAAAAAGGAGGCACTTTCCCGCGCTTCCGATCTGCCTGTTCAGCACGAAGAGAAGCGCAGGCGCCCGCGCTAGACAATTCTTAAACGCTTGTGTGTAAAATTACATTTACTTTCTGTTAATAGACCGCGCCGACGAGGCGGCAAGCCCTGAATTCGGCCCGAGCAAAGCACAGTTGATGTACCAGCATCGGTCACTGATCTCTGAACTCGAAGACGCCGTGCGGCGCGGCTCCCGGGACAAGCGCGTAGAGACGCTTCGCCGTGTTACCGACCTCTTTCTGGGTGAAAAAGAGCGGCTCAATGAAGAGCAGATCCAGGTATTTGATGATGTCCTGGGTCATCTGATGGCGCGGATCGAATCAAAGGCTCTCATCGAACTCAGCGAACGTCTTGCGCCAGTCAACAACGCCCCGATCAAGGTCGTGCATACGCTGGCCTGCGACGATGAAATAGCCATCGCTGGGCCGGTTCTATCGCTGTCGGACCGGCTGACCACGCCTGACCTTATTCAAATCGCGCTGGCCAAAAGCCAATCGCATCTGCTCGCCATTTCCAAACGAAGCAGCCTCAGCGAATCCTTGACCGACGTCCTGATTGAACGGGGGGATCAGGACGTTATCGGCAAGCTGGCGGAAAATGCCGGGGCCCATTTCTCCGAAAAGGCCTATGCCCGTCTCATCGATCAATCCGACGCCGATGAATCGCTTTTGGAAAAACTCGGCTTGCGCCTCGACATCCCGCTGCATTTGTTCCGACGCCTTCTGGAACGGGTGACCGCGGCAGTGCGGGAGCGGATCATGGCGCTGGCCACGCCAGAAAAGCGGGATGACATCAAGGAAATTCTCGCCGGCATTTCAAATGACGTCATCGACAATAACGACAAACTCAATCATGATTTTGCGGCCGCGCAGCGTCTTGTCCAAACGATGAATGAAAGAGGCGAACTCGACCAGTTTGCGCTGCTGGAGTTTGCGAAAGCACGCCAATTTGCGGCAACAGTGACCGCGCTCGCAACGCTGTGCTCCGCACCGATCGACATGATCAAGCAGATGCTGAACGATGGCCGCAATGAGCCGCTGCTCGTCCCATGCAAGGCCGCGGGTCTTTCATGGCCAACCTTACGCGCTCTCTTGCAGGATGATTTGCTCGGGCGAGCAGCCAAGGACGATGAGATCAACAAGTTGAAAAGCGACTACATAAAACTGTCTCACACGACCGCCAAAAAGTTGCTCGAGTTCTGGTGCGAACACCAGACACAGCAAAAGTCCTAGCTCGGTTGATTGCCGCGCGAACGCCTGCGGCCGGCTAGTCGATGACTTCGTCGGCGCGGTTAAGCAGCGACGTCGGTACGGAAAGACCGAGCATCCTGGCCGTCTCCGCGTTGATCACCAACTCAAATTTGTTCGCTTGCACGATCGGTAATTCGCCCGGCTTCGTACCTTTGAGGATGCGGCTGACATAGTGGCCAACCTGACGATAGGCATCGACAATGTTGGATCCGTAGCTCATCAGGCCGCCGACTTCGACATATTCGCGCCCCGCGTAAATGGCCGGCAGCCGATGAAACGCCGCCATTTGAGCCAATTGGACGCGCCGACCATTCAGGAACGGAGTGGTCCCGACAAGGACAGCATCGGGGCGGTCGCGGCCCATTGTTTCGAAGGCGGCTTTGATCTCGGCACTCGTGTCGGCGTTGTAAACATCGACTTGCAGTCCCATGGCGCGGGCAGCCGCGTTCACATCCTTAACTTGCGTTTCGCTAAGTTTCGCGTCCGCCGGATTGACAAGCAAAGCGATCCGGCCAGCGCCGGGCAGCAGATCGCGAATGAGTTCCAGCCGCTTTGATGCCAGTTCGGAATTGAAAATATTGATCCCCGTCAGGTTGCCGCCCGGTCGCGCGAGACTGGCGGCTAAACCAAGTTGCACGGGGTCGTTGCCGACCAGAAAGACGATCGGGATGGTCGTGGTTGCCGCTTTCGCCGCGAACGTAGATGGCGGGCCTGAAGCCACGATCACGCCGACAGGGCGGCGAACGAGATCGATCGCCAGCGCCGGCATCCGGTCAATTTGATCGTCGCCCCATCCGAAAACGATTGTTGCATTCTCGCCATCGACATAACCGGATTCTTTCAGGCCCTGCCGAAATCCGCGCAACCGGGCCGCGACGACCTCAGGCGTTCGGGGATCGAGAAACCCGATAACGGGCAGCGCGGACTGCTGCGCCTGCGCGAGTGGCGCCAGGCCTGCGGTTGCGCCACCGACCAAAGCCAAGAACTCTCGGCGCCGCATCTGCCTTTTTCCCCACGGCCGAACCAACGAACAGTGTAGCGGTTTACCCCGGCACCGTGGAGACCCCGCACGTCCGAGTCAGGCGCGACACCCTGTGGACTTTCAGTCAGGGCAAAGAGTACCTATCATCCCCTGCAAGCCGCAGTGGGACCAGAATGATCTTTCGTCAGCTTTTCGATCAGGTTTCCAGTACCTATTCCTACCTGCTCGCAAGCCGTACGGGCGGCGAGGCACTCATCATCGATCCGGTGCTGGAAAGGGTCGACCGCTACCTTCAGCTCATCAGAGAGCTCGACCTGAAACTTGTGAAAGCCGTCGACACCCATCTCCATGCCGACCACATCACCGGACTGGGGGCGCTGCGTGACCACACGCATTGCATCACGGTGATGGGTGAACAGACCAAGGCAGACGTTGTCTCGATGCGGCTGGCCGACGGAGAAAAACTCACGATCGAGGGCCTCGCGCTCGATGCAATCTACACTCCGGGACACACCGACGACTCGTACAGCTTTGTCATGCCCGATCGCGTGTTCACCGGCGACACTTTGTTGATCCGAGGCACAGGCCGCACGGATTTCCAGAATGGCAATGCGCGCCAGCAATACGAATCGATCTTCAACCGGCTGCTGAAATTGCCGGATGCCACGCTTGTGTTCCCCGCGCATGACTACAAGGGTGATACGGTGTCCACGATTGGCGAGGAAAAAACCTACAATCCGCGGCTGCAGGTTAAATCGCCGCAGGAATATGTTGAGCTGATGAACGGTCTCAAACTGTCCAATCCGAAAATGATGGACGTCGCCGTGCCCGCCAACATGAAAGTTGGGCTGGCACAGGAAAAGATCGCCCTTCGCGGCTGGTCACTTACGGCGCCGGCGGCGCTTGCGCTTCTTGGCAAACCGAACGTCGCGCTCATCGATCTGCGCGAGCGCTCGGAGCGGGAGCGGCACGGCATCATTCCCGGCTCGTTGCACGTGCCCTACCCGGCTTTACAGGAAAATATCGGTCCAGGCGGCATGCTCAACGAGCTTGCCAAATCGACCGGCAAGCGCCTCGTGTTTTACTGCGCCTTCGGCGAGCGTTCCGCGATGGCCGTTCAGGCGGCCCAGGACGCCGGGCTGACCTCAGCCTGCCATCTCCAGGGCGGCATCGACGCCTGGAAAAAGACTGCTGGGCCGCTCGAGCACTAAAGCGCTCCCCCCGCGCCTACTGCAGGTCGAGCGCCTGATAATGCCCGGTCGCGTCGAGTTGCGAGCCCCACACCTTGTGCACGCCCTGGTGCTCGGAACGACCGAAGGTCACCGGCGTCCCGAGTCCAAGATCAAGATCGCGAAGGTTTTCGAGCGTTGCTATCAGCTTTTCGGTGTCGAGGTCGGGCCCATTGCGCCGCAACGCTGCGATCAAGACGTTGGCCGCCACATAACCCTCCAGCGACACATAGTCCGGAGATTCGCCGGGAAAATATTTGGCAAGCGCGTTTTTGTAATCGAGCACCAGCGACGAGTGGCCGTCGACGGCCGGCACGACCTGCGTCACGATCACCCCGTTCGCAAACCGCGGTCCGAGAAGCATCAGCTCATTGGCCAATGCGGTGCTGCCCACGAACGAAACGCTGGTGTAGATCATGTTCGGGTAGAGGTCGCGCGTTTTCTCGATGAATTTCGCCGCCGCGCGATAGGCCGGCACCATGATGACGGCCCTTATCGGGATGCGGTGTTTCTTGAGGTCCTCGACCGCGGCGTCCACATCGACGGTGTTGCGTTGATAGTTGAGCCGCAAAATTGCGCTGTCATCACCGCCCAGGGCACGAACGGCCTTGGCGACGCCGGCAAAGCCTGCATCGCCGTAAGCATCCTGCTGCGCAAACACCGCGATCTGGTTCGTCTTCAGCCGCTTGACCTTGACCAGATACTGCACCACGGCGTCAGTCTCTTCCATGTAACTCGCGCGGTAGTTGAAAACATACCGGTCAGGCGGATCGCTCCGCAGCAGGCCGGCCCCGGTGAATGCACCGAAGAACAGCATCTTGCGCTCCAGGGAATAAGGAAGCGCCACTGTTGCTGTCGGTGTTCCTACATTGCCGACGATTCCAAAGACCTGATCTTTCTCAAAAAGCTGTTTCATCGTGTCGGCGGTGCGTTTGGGCTCGTAACCGTCGTCCGCCGCAATCAGCCGCAGCTTCCGGCCATACACGCCGCCATTCGCATTGGCCACGGCGAACGCCGCTTCAATGCCGAGCTTCATATTCTGGCCGAGCTCCTTGGCCGCGCCGCTAAACGGCGCGGAAATTCCAAATCGGATCTCGCTGTCCGTGATCCCGCGCACATAGACGCGTTTGGCTTCTGGTGCAGGCGCAGGCGCAGACGACTGCGAATCCGTTGCAAGCGCCGCCTGCTGTTGCACCGGCGGACTCGCGAGCGGCTGCATCGTTGCAGGCGGCGGCGAGTTTGAAGCCTGCCCGGTCGTGAGCGCCGGTACACTTGCGGTGGTCGCGGGTGCTCGCGCGGGCGGTTGTGGCGCCGGCAGTTCCGGTCCGGCAGTTGCGATCTTGGCGGGGGCAACGATTGCTGCGCCGTTTGCTAACTGGTTCGATTTCGAACTTTGCGATGACGGAAAAACGGCATCGAGCATTGCTTGCGCGCCCTGCCAGATCGGCTTGGCAAAGACGGCCACCAAGGCGAAGATCGCCGCGAACGTGGCGACCATTGCAATCCTGCCGATCAGCGTCGACGTTTCATCAAGTCGGAGTGGCGGCTGCGGAACCGGTTCCGGTCCCCCCGGGGTGTCGGACATTGTTCGTCGATCCTGAGGCGCGCGTGATGACACAGGCACCGTCGGAACGAAAGGTGCCTTAACAGGATACAATGGCGGTTCGTCGCGAAGCCGCCTAGGCGCATATTTGCTGAAATCAGTTTCGTCGTCGTTGTTGCTGATGGGTTCAGCCATGACCGGTCCCCTACGCTTTACACTTTGATCATTGGCCGACTAGGGCCGACCAGAAACTCTACTGAGGCTTATGGATAATCACACGTTAATTTTATTAACCTAGGTAAAAATCTACCTTAGGTCCATATGGTTAACGGCCAAATCCGCGAACACAAAAAGGCCATTATGTCCGGGCGAACGCCGCATTTCTGGGCAGAATGACCCTGATTTCGGTGAATTCACCGGGGTGCGTATCGACTTCGATTGCGCCCGAATGCTGTTTGACGACGATGTCGTGGCTGATCGAAAGACCAAGTCCCGTGCCCTCTCCCGCCGGCTTTGTCGTGAAGAAGGGATTGAACATCTTCTCCTTCACCTCCGGCGCGATACCGGTGCCGTTGTCGCGGATGCTGATCTCCACGCGGTCGCCAAGGTTTCTGGTAGCCGCCGCCAGGACTGGCTCCCTGTCGTCGCCACCCGGCTGTTCCGCGCGCTTCGTAGCCGCATAGAAACCGTTTGAGATCAGGTTGAGCAGAACGCGTGTGATCTCTTGCGGGAACAGATCGGCTTCGCCGGCGGCCGGATCGAAGGATCGTTCCAGCGTAATATTGAACCCCTGTTTCTCGGCGCGCGCGCCGTGATAGGCGAGGTTGAGACTTTCTTCCACGACAGCATTGATATCGACCCGACGGTGCTCGCCGGCACCTTCGCGCGAGTGCAGCAACATATTTTTGACGATTGCGTCCGCGCGCTTGCCGTGCTGCACGACCTTGTCGAGGTTGCCGCGCAGCGTGTCGGTCAGCTCGGCGATTTCGGCGCGCGCGTTTTCGTCCGGGAACATCTTGTCCAGTGTGTCGCGCAATTCGTCAACCAGCTCGCTGGAGACGGTAGAGAAATTGTTGACGAAATTGAGCGGGTTCTTGATCTCGTGGGCGATGCCGGCGGTAAGCTGGCCGAGCGACGCGAGTTTCTGTGTCTGCACCAGGCGGTCCTGCGTGGTGCGCAGCTCGTCGAGCGACTGCGTGAGGTCCGCAGTTCGCTGGCGCAGTTCGCTAAGCAGCCGCGTGTTCTCGATGGCAATGACGGCCTGCGCGGCGAAGTTCGCAACGAGCTCAATTTGCTTTTCGGTGAATGGCCGGACCTCCTGGCGATAGATTGTGAAGGTCCCGACCAATTCGTCGTCCTTGAGCATTGGCACGGCAACAACGGTGCGCGCACCGCCCAGGTCGGCGAGGTCCATCAATGCTCGATCGCCTTCGATATAGCCTTGTTCTGTTGTGACATCGGCAATGTGTGCTACCCGTCTCGTCCGCACGACGCGGCCGGTAGGACTACCCGCTGGGGGAATGAAAAACGGCTCGCGTCGGCGCTTTTCGGCAAATTCGTGCGGGACGTTGTACGTGGCAACCGTGCGAAATCCGTCGTCCTCGCGTAGGAACAGATTGCCAAACTTCGCGTCGCAGATTCGCGTGGCGTTTGCCAACATGGCCTGAAACACTGGTTCCAGTTCCCCGGGCGAACTGCTGATCACCTTCAGCACCTCCGAGGTCGCTGTCTGCTGCTCCAACGACTCGGACAATTCGCGCGTTCGCTGCTGTTCGGCCTCGAATAGCCGCACGTTCTCGATTGCAATCGCCGCTTGGTCGGCAAAAGTGGTCACCAGCTCGATTTGCTTTTCGGAAAAGGGCCGCGCCTCCTTGCGCGTCAATACAAAAACACCAACCGGCACGCCTTCCCGCAGCATCGGAACTCCGAGGGCCGTGCGAAAGTCACCCGAGTCCAGTCCCGGTGAAAACGTATATTCGGGGTCAGCCCTGACATCGAGAATCTGGACGATGCGACCCTCGACGAGCGCGCGCCCCGCAATGGAGCTGCGGTCCAGTTGCACCGGCGTATTGTGGATGAATTCAGAAAACGCGGACGAGTAGCCGTAGCTTGCGGCCCGGAAGAATACGCCGCGGATCTCGCGCGTAATGGCGCCATGGTCGGCACCACATATCCGCCCCGCGGTCTCAATCAATGCATCCAGAACCGCCTGTAGATCGAATGTCGACCGGCTGATCACCTTGAGCACGTCGGCGGTAGCGGTCTGCTGCTGCAGGGATTCGGCCAAATCGTGGGTGCGTGATTGCACTTCGTCGAACAAGCGGACATTCTCGATTGCAATTACGGCCTGGTCAGCGAATGTTTCGACCAACTCAATTTGCCGCTCGGTAAACGGCTTTGGTGTGCGGCGCATCAAAAGGACAACACCGATTGGCGAGCCTTCGCGCATCAACGGAACGCCGAGCGTCGTCCGATGGCCCACTTTTTTTTGAGCGGCGAGCGCAGAAGCGGCATATTCCCGGTCTTCGAGCACGTCCGGAACTTGAACGGTCTTGCCTTCCTGCAGCGCTCGGCCGGCGACGGTCGCACGCCCGGGTTCGATTGCTACGTTCGCCTTAGCGTATTCACTACTATCGGGCAGCACGCCATAACTCGTGGCCCAATAGTAGGCGTCGCCTTTCTCGCGAATGATGGCCGCCATATCCGCCTCGCACAGCCGCGCTGCCGACTCGGTCAACGTATCGAGCACCGGTTGAAGCTCGAACGTCGACCGGCTGATGACCTTGAGCACATCTGCGGTCGCGGTCTGCTGTTGCAGCGACTCGGTCAGATCGCGCGTGCGTTGTTGCACTTCGTCGAACAGACGCACATTCTCGATCGCAATAACCGCCTGGTCGGCGAAGGTCTGAAGCAATTCGATCTGTTTGTCGGTAAATGGCCGCACCGCAAGGCGCAGCAAATTGATCACGCCGATGGTTACTCCCTCCCGCAGGAGCGGCACGCCGAGCCCGGTGCGAAAGCCAATTTTTCTCTGGCTCTCGTGCATCTGATATTCCGGGTCCGCCAATACATCGTGCAAATGAGTGACTTTGCCTTCAAGCAGTGTCCGTCCAATGATGCTCCCTCGTCCCGGTGTATGGGGAATGCTCTTGAGGAATTGCTCGAGGTCCGGCGGGAACCTATATGTGGTCGCGTAATAATACGCGTTACCCTGTTGCCGGGCGATCGTCGCCATGTCCGCTTCACACAGGAGCGCCGCTGACTCGGTCAGCGTGTCGAGCACCGCCTGAAGGTCAAACGTCGACCGGCTGATGACCTTGAGCACGTCGGCGGTCGCGGTTTGCTGCTGCAGCGACTCGCGCAGTTCGCCGAGCAACCGCGTATTATCTATGGCGACGACCGCCTGCGCCGCGAAATTGGCGGCCAGCTCGATTTGCTTTTCGGTGAACGGGCGGACCTCTTGCCGGAACATCGTGATCGATCCGATGAACTCATCGTTCTTGATCATCGGAGCGACGAGAAGCGTTCGGATGCCGACAAGCTCGACGCCGGCGACAACCATTTCGTCACGTTCGAAGTATGCCTGCTCCTTGCTCAGATCGAGAACATGCACGATCTGTTTTGTCCGGGCCGCCCGCATGATCGGCGCGTTCTTCGTAGGGCGAAGTCTCCCGCGCCTGACCAGATCCACGATCGGCTCCGGCACGCCGAGCATTGCAGCCGGCACCGCCACGCCGTCCTTGACCTGGAACACAAATCCAAAAGGCGCCTCGCACAGCCGCGTTGCGTTCTCCAGCATGGCCTGGAACACCGGCTGTAGATCCCCCAGCGAGGCGCTGATGACATTGAGGACCTCGGCCGTGGCGGCCTGCTGCTGATGCGCTTCGCGCAGCTCGCGCACGAGCCGGGCCACCGTGGCTTTCAAGTCGCGATCGGGGGAAGCTCGCAGACGGCGCGCGCCTGCCTTGCGCAATCGCGCCGCGCGCAGCTTGCGGCGCTTGCTCGTCGCCGCCTTGCCCGTCCGTGTACGACGCGCCATCGCCGCCCCCGAAGGATCGCCCTCCTCCGGAGGTTTTACTTAATCTTGCGGCCGATGCCCATAAATTCGGCCTCAATAACCGCTGCGGCCAAAGGCCCGGTCAGCAGCCGAATTTTGCGATGTGAGGACTATTCGTCGTCCTCTTCTTCGCTCAGCCGCTCAACCGAGACCACGCGTTCGTCCTCGGCCGTGTTGAGCACAATCACGCCCTGTGTCGAGCGCCCGGCGATGCGGATGCCTGACACGGGTGTGCGGATGAGCTTGCCGGCATCGGTGACCAACATCACCTGATCCGCCTCTTCCACCGGGAACGACCCGACGATGCGGCCGGTCTTTTTGGTCAACGACATGGCGACGATGCCTTTGCCGCCGCGGCCGGTGGTTCGATATTCATACGACGACGAGCGCTTGCCGTACCCGCGCTCGGAAACGGTGAGCACGAATTGCTCGGCCGCCGATAATTCGACGTAGCGTTTTTCGCCAAGCTCGATCGCACCGACGGCCTCTTCGGCATCGGCGCCTGCCTCCTCCTCGCCGCCTCCGCGCCGTACGGCACTGGCCCGCTTGTGATAGGCAGCGCGCTCTTCCGCGGTCACGTCGACATGACCAAGGATTGACAGCGAGATCACGTGATCCTTTTCAGCGAGGGTTATGCCGCGCACGCCGCGCGACGTGCGGCCCTGGAACACGCGCACCTCCGGCACCGCGAAGCGGATGCACTGGCCACCATCAGCGGTGAGCAGAACATCGTCCTTTTCGGTACAGATCTGCACGTCGACGATCGCTTCACCGTCTTCGAGTTTCATGGCGATGATGCCGGACGGCCGCACCTCAACAAAATCGGAGAGCTTGTTACGGCGGACCGTGCCGCTGGTGGTGGCAAACATCACATCGAGCGCGGCCCACGTCGACTCATCTTCCGGCAGCGGCATAATGGTGGTGATGCTCTCGCCCTGCTGCAACGGAAGGATGTTGATCAGGGCCTTGCCGCGCGCCTGCGGCGCCGCGATTGGCAGCCGCCAGACCTTTTCCTTGTAGACCTTGCCGCGCGACGAGAAATACAAGACCGGCGCGTGCGTGGACGCGACGAACAGCCGCGACACGAAATCCTCTTCGCGCACCTGCATGCCGCCGCGGCCCTTGCCGCCGCGGCGCTGCGCGCGGTAGGTCGAGAGCGGCACGCGCTTGATGTAGCCCTGGTGCGAGACGGTCACGACCATTTCCTCGCGCGTGATCAGGTCTTCCTCGTCCACGTGACCAGTGGCTTCCGCGATCACCGTGCGGCGCGGCGTGGCGAACTCCTTTTTCACATCGGCAAGCTCTTTTTTGATGATCGCCTGGATGCGCGCGCGCGAGCGCAGGATCTCGAGATAGTCCGCAATTTCCGTCTTGAGCTTGTCAAGCTCCTGCTTGATCTCGTCACGCCCGAGCGCGGTCAGCCGCTGCAGGCGCAGGTCGAGGATGGCCCTTGCCTGCTCGGCCGAGAGCTTGGTGGTGTTCTTCGGGCTGACCTTGTGGCGCGGATCGTCGATGAGCATCACCATTGCCGCCACGTCCTTGGCCGGCCAGTCGCGCTTCATCAGAGCCTCGCGCGCTTCATTTGGATCTTTGGCCGCGCGGATGAGCTTGATCATGTCGTCGATATTGGCAACCGCGATGGCAAGGCCGACCAGGACGTGGGCGCGGTCGCGCGCCTTGCCGAGCAGGTGTTTGGTGCGGCGAGACACCACCTCTTCGCGGAAGGCGATGAAGGCGCCGAGCAGATCCCTCAGCGTCATCACCTGCGGGCGGCCGCCGTCCAGCGCGACCATGTTGGCGCTGAAAGATGATTGCAAAGGCGTGAAGCGGTAGAGCTGGTTGAGGACAACGTCCGGCACAGCCTCGCGTTTGAGTTCGACAACGACGCGATAGCCCTGGCGGTCGCTCTCGTCGCGCAAATCCGCGACGCCATCGATCTTTTTATCGCGTACCAGCTCGGCAATCCGTTCGACCATGCTCGCCTTGTTCACCTGGTATGGAATTTCCGTGATGATGAAGGCTTCGCGTTCCTTGCGGACCGTCTCGGTCTCGACCTTGCCGCGCATGACGATCGAGCCGCGGCCTTCGGTGTAGGCCGAGCGAATGCCGTCGCGGCCGAGGATGATGCCGCCGGTCGGGAAATCCGGGCCAGGCACGATCTTGATCAGTTCCTCGACGGTCAACGCTGGATTTTCGATGAGCGCGACCGCCGCATCGATGACTTCGCCGAGATTGTGCGGCGGGATGTTGGTTGCCATACCGACTGCGATGCCGCCGGCGCCGTTGACCAGCAGATTCGGGAAACGCGCCGGCAAAACCACCGGCTCTTTTTCACTGCCGTCGTAGTTTTCCTGGAAGTCGACCGTGTCCTTGTCGATGTCGTCGAGCAAGGCCATCGCTGGCCGTCCGAGCCGGCATTCGGTGTAGCGCATCGCCGCGGGCGGATCGCCATCGACCGAACCGAAATTGCCCTGCCCGTCGATGAGCATCAGGCGCATGGAGAAATCCTGCGCCATGCGAACCAGCGCGTCGTAGATCGCCTGGTCGCCGTGCGGGTGATATTTGCCCATCACGTCGCCGACCACGCGGGCCGATTTCACATATTTCTTGTCGGGCGTGTGGCCCTGTTCGTTCATCGAGTGGAGGATGCGGCGGTGCACGGGCTTGAGCCCGTCGCGCGCGTCCGGCAGCGCACGCGACACGATCACGCTCATCGCGTAATCGAGATAACTGCGCTTCATTTCCTCGGTGATCGAAACCGGGCGCACATCGGAAGGTGGTGCGTCCCCCGATTTCGGAGGTTCGGTATCAGCCAAGACGTCGTCCTGCGTGGGTTTTTTCTTGCAATTTCTCTAACTGATTCAGGACCATTTTGCCAACCGAAATGAGGCCCTATACCGCCTATTATATGTATCATTTTCAATATGTTACGGGTCTGTCGCGACCCCCTGAGAAGTGCCATTTCGGCGCGCCAAAATGGCCACAAAAGAGTACCGTGCGCGGCAGTCATGCCGGTCGAATTCATCATCTCGGCGTTTGTCACTTTGCTCGTCGTGGTCGACCCCATCGGCCTCGTCCCCTCTTTTATTGCGGCCACGAGCGGCTTGCCGCAACGCGCCCGGCACAGCGTTGCCCTGCGTTCGACGCTGATCGCCATCGCTATCCTTGCCGGCAGCGCGCTGATTGGCGATTGGCTGTTGCGTACATTGTCGATCGGGTTGCCGGCTTTCCGGATCGCCGGCGGTCTGCTGTTGTTCTCGATCGCCTCGGAAATGGTGTTCGGAGTGCGCATCGAGCGGCAGTCGCAGCAGGCAGAACAAGCCATCGAAGAACATGTGCGCAACGTCGCCGCTTTTCCGCTCGCCATTCCATTGATGGCGGGGCCCGGCGCCATCACGGCCAGTATTCTGCTCGCCGGACGCGCCGGCGGCGATTTCATGCAGCTGACGATCCTGCTCGTTGTTATCGTGGCCGTTCTTGCGCTCTGCTACATCGTCTTCAGGCTGGCGGGGCGCATTTCAAAATGGCTCGGCGTCACCGCCAATGTCGTGATGTCGCGCCTGCTCGGCGTGCTGCTCGCGGCGCTGGCCGTGCAATTTGTCATTGACGGCGTGCGTGCGGCGCTTGCGGGGTGAACGGAAAAGATGGAACCCGCCGAAGCGGTCCATTGCGTCCAGATATATTGCACAAGACATGCAATAAAAAACGCGTAACATTCGTGTCGCGGCTTTGTCGAGACCTTGCAAATTTACCGCTTGGTAAGTGCGACGCCCTACACAGGCGCCGGGGCGACTCTCATTCGCGGGATGCACTTCCCGTCGGGAGCGAGAGTCATGACAATCTCGGCCATATCACCTTCCACCAGTGCGTCCCAGATCTCGAATTTCCAGGCGTTCCGGCAGGACTTCAATCAGCTCGCCACCGCGTTGCAGTCCGGCGATCTGAGCGGGGCGCAAGCTGCCTACAGCACCTTGTCGTCTTCGCCGCTTGCGCAGGGCAACAACCCATTTGCGCAAGCAATCCAACAGATCGGCCAGGACCTGCAAAACGGCGATCTTGCCGATGCGCAAAAGGCCTTCACCGCCCTGCAGCAACAGATGCAGGCGCACGGGCACCACCATCGTCATGGCGGCGGGGTCCAGAGTGCATCCGACGCATCAAATGCATCGAGCACGAGCGGCGCAGATTCCAGCGATCCGGATAGCGCCGGCGAAACCGTCATCAACATTCAGATCACGGTTTCACCGGGTTCCGACAACAAGGTCGACATCCAGGCCTGAACGCTGAAAAGATCCGTGGTGCCGTCCCCTCGTTGAGGGACGGCACAAGAAGGAGTAATGAATTCGTGCCGGCAGGCTGGCGCGCGCCTGATCATGAATCTCATAGGCCGGCCGCGGGCACAGCATGCACGAATTTTTCCGGCGACAGCTTGGGATCTACGCGGACTATCATCGCGACGAGCGCAACCACCTCACCCACCTGTTCGGGATCCCGATTATCTTTCTCGCGATTATTTTGCCTCTGAGTTTATGGCCAGTGACCGCCTTCGGCGTTTCGGGCAACGCAGCCATGGTCACGGTGATCCCCGCGCTGGTCGTGTGGCTCCTGCTCGATGTCGCCATCGGGCTCGCGATCGTCGCCGCAGTCGTTCCACTTGTGCTGCTTGCGAAGGTGATCGCCGATCATTTTGGCACTTTCGATGTCTGGTCCATCGCGGCCGGATTATTCTGTATTGGCTGGGCGCTGCAGATCCTTGGACACACGCTTTTCGAGCATCGCAAGCCGGCGCTGCTCGACAATCCGATGCACTTGCTGATTGGGCCGATGTTTGTCGTCGCAAAGCTGCTCGTCGCCCTCGGCTTCAGGCGCGATCTGGCTTTTGCGGTGGAACCCAAGATTCAGCAGGCCGAAAGCTGACGCCTCGGCATCGCGTCGAGGACACAAAGCGCGCCTAGAACGGAATCTCGTCGTCCATGTCGTCGCTCCTGCCGCCGGCGGCGGCCATCGCGGGACGGCGCTCGCGGGACGCGGTCGGGCCAGGCGAGCCGAAATCGCCGCTGTCGGCGCCCGCCCCACCCCCGGCACGGTCGAGCATGGTCAGCGCGGAATTGAAATTCTGCAGCACCACCTCGGTCGAATAACGGTCCTGTCCGTCCTTGTCCTGCCATTTGCGCGTTTGCAGCGCGCCTTCCAGATAAACCTTCGAGCCCTTTTTCAGGTACTGCTCGGCGATCTTGGCGAGGCCCTCGCTGAAGATCACGACGCGATGCCACTCGGTCTTCTCACGCCGCTCGCCGGTATTCTTGTCGCGCCAGGTATCCGACGTTGCCACCCGCAGGTTGACGATCGGACGGCCGTCCTGAGTGCGGCGTACTTCCGGATCGGCGCCCAGATTGCCGACGAGAATGACCTTGTTGACACTGCCTGCCATGTTGTTCTCCACGTGGCGGATGACGTTCGGGCCGCTTCAGCTGAAGCCGCCGACGCCCGCCGTTTGAAGGCCGCGTGCCGCACGCGCCCTTTGAAAAACGAAACTCACCCTAGTCCTCGCCAAATCAACTGACCAAGGGCGGCATGCGCGTTTGCGCCCTAATCCACAGGGCGTTCCGGCAGCGCAAGCCTCATCATCGAACCCACCTCCATATAGGTATGTTCCCGTTCCGTTCTAGTCCCTTTCCCCTGGCCACGCAACGCGGTTTCTGTCGCGCAAAACCCACCGCAATACCTTGTTAAGCAATTTCTTTGATCCTAGGAGCCTGATTCGGTTGGTGAATTTCAAAAATCTCGTGGCGTAAGCGCAGCGTCTGAGTCCGTAACTCCGCCGCAATGGCGGTCCCGTCGACCGCAACGTCCAGGAGATCACAATGATCCGGTTCATCCTCAGTCTGTGCGCATTTGTTTTCGCGGCGGCCTCGCCGTCTTTCGCGGCGGATATGCCTGCTAGCGGCCGCTACCAGGACCCCGCCTATTTCGGGCCGGCGGCATTTAGCTGGAGCGGGTTCTACCTCGGTCTCAACGGCGGATACGGCTGGGGCTCGTCTGACTGGAGCGGCAGCGTCGCGACTGGCTCTACCAGCCCGGGCGGCGGCCTGTTCGGCGGAACGGTCGGCTTCAACCTGCAAAGCGGTGCGTTGGTCTACGGCGTGGAAGGCGACGTGGCCGGCAGCTGGATCAGAAGCTCGACCAGCACCGGTACGGGCTTTTGCAGCTTCCCCGGCTGCCAGATCCAAACCAGCTGGTTTGCCACCGCGCGCGGCCGTGTGGGCTACGCCTTTGACCGCGTCCTCCTCTATGTGACCGCAGGCGGCGCCTTTGGCGATGTCCAGATGTCAACGGGCGGTTTGAGCGCGACCTCCACCAATGCCGGCTGGACCGCCGGTCTCGGCCTCGAATACGCATTTCTCGGCCCCTGGACGGCAAAGGCCGAGTATCTCTACGCCGATCTCGGCAGCGGCAGCTGCGGCCTTGCGATCTGCGGCGGCAGCACGACGGCGAGCTACACGGTCAACGTCTTCCGCGTTGGCGTGAACTACAAGTTCTGGTAGCTGTCAAAGAGCGCAAGGGCCGCCGCGCCGCCGGCCCTTTTTTCGACCTGATTACGGCTGCACAAGACCCGCCCGCGACAGCCGCCCTTTCCCAGACAGACCGTCAAAACCACTGTCTGTCACCGGCGTGTCATGATATGTCGATAAGTCTCGACATATGGACCAATCAACCGCAATCGAAGCTTTAGCGGCCCTGGCGCAACCAACGCGCCTCAAGGTCTTTCGGCGACTTCTCAGGGCATACCCGGACCAGCTCGCAGCCGGAGCCGTCGCGCGTATTTGCAAAGTCCCGCACAATACGATGTCCACGCATCTCGCCGTCCTGACGCGCTCAAGCTTGATCGCTGTGCGTCGCGAAGGTCGCACGGCTTATTACCGCGCTGACCTTGAAGGTTTTCGCCTGCTGGTGCGGTTTCTCATGCGGGATTGCTGCAATGGCCGTGCGGAGATTTGCGCGCCGCTGCTGGCGGAACTGGCCTGCTGCGTGCCTGCCCGGAAACGGGAGAAAGCGGATGCCTGATCGTCCGTTCAACGTTCTGTTCCTGTGCACCGGTAATTCGGCCCGTTCGATCATGGCCGAGGCAATCCTGAACAGGGTCGGCGCTGGAAAATTCCAGGCCTACAGTGCCGGCAGTCGACCCAAAGGAACGCCGCATCCGGAGACGATCCGGCTCTTGCAAAGTCTCGGCTACGACACTTCGAAATTTCGTTCGAAGTCGTGGTCGGAATTTGCGAAGTCCGGTGCTCCCCCGCTCGATTTCGTTTTTACCGTCTGCGACGACGCGGCGGGAGAAACCTGCCCGGTATGGCCGGGACAACCGATGACCGCCCATTGGGGCATTGCCGATCCGGCCGCCGTCAGCGGTTCGGCCGTCGAGATCGCGCTTGTGTTCAAGGAAGCCTACCGAATGCTATGGCAGCGGATCGGTGTTTTCGCTGCACTGCCGATCCGCTCGCTCGACAGATTGAGCCTGCAAGCAAGGCTGAAAAAGATCGGTCAAATGCCCGGCGCAACCGCAAAGGTCACAGAGACGGGCTGATGCCTTCGCTTGCGCAACGTGCGGCATCTGAATTCCTTGGCACCGCCATCCTGCTCGCGGCCGTCATCGGTTCGGGCATCATGGCGCAACGGCTCGCTGGCGGTAACGTCGCGCTCGCCTTGCTGTGCAACACGCTTGCGACCGGCGCCATTCTGCCAGTCATCATCCTGATATTCGGCTCCGTCTCGGGCGCTCATTTCAATCCCGCCGTGAGCGTGGCCTTCGCCTTGCGCGGCGAACTTGGCTGGCCAATTGCTGCGCTCTATGTCGCAATTCAAATACTTGCCGCCATAGCGGGCACATGTATTGCACATCTCATGTTCGATCTGCCGATGTGGCAGATCGCCACGACGACTCGCTGGGGAGCAGGTCAATGGCTTGCCGAAACCATCGCGACCTTCGGTCTGGTCCTAACAATTCTGGGCTGCCTGGCGTGCGTACCTGCCGCCGTCCCTTATGCCGTCGGCCTCTACATCACTTCGGCGTATTGGTTTACGGCATCGACCTCGTTTGCCAACCCGGCCGTCACCATCGCCCGGGCGTTTTCCGATACATTCGCCGGGATCGCTCCCGCGGGCGTTTCAGGTTTTATCATTGCCCAGTTGGTCGGAATGTCGGCCGCTGTGGGTGTTGCGCGATGGCTTTGGCGCTCATAGTGCCCGCTTCGGGCTTCCAGGCCGTCGGATATTTATTTTTCCGGTCTCAGATCCTGACGAAGGCGCTGGTACGCATCAAAGACAACATCCTTGCCGTACTTTCGCTCAAGCCGCCGGACGGTAAAATGGCCGCGTGCGACAGACTGGAAGTGGTCGATGAAAGCATAGTTGATTGCGGCGCCTCCGAGCGCACCTATCATGGGAATCGTTTGCGCCGCCGCTTTTTGTGAAACAACGAATCCGAAACGCGATCCGATCTGGGCAATCAGACGCACGAGCACGGGGCTGCCTTCCTCCACAATGCCCCGCTCGGCAATGAAACGCGCGGCTTCCGTGACGGAGCCAGCAAAAACGCCACGCACGACAAAATAGCCTCCTTCCGCGGCGTCATCGGCCTGTGTCCGGCCGCCCAGTCCAAAAACTTCAACGCACGACAGGCTGGCCTCCGGATCGGCGAGATCCTCGCCTTCGCTTCGCGCAATGTCGAGAATCGAGCGCAAAATGATGATGGTCGAGACGGGAAGCTCCACGGGCAGCGACAAAATTCCCAATGCCCCGCCCGCCGCACCGGAGGCGACCGCCAACGCTCTATGCAGCATCTGCGAGCTTGCTTGCGGACCGCCCCGAATTGTGAGGAGCGCGACCTTGACGGCGGCTTCGAGGCTTTTTGTCGTGGCGGTTGCGATCGCCTGCGAAGCACCGGCAGGCAGAGACCGGCCGAACAGCTCGACAGGCTTGCCGATCATGTTGGCAAGACGCGCGGCAAGGCTGGGGTGCTCGAGCAACTCAACAGCATTGCGCAGTTGATCGAGATCGCTTTTGTCCATGGATATGAATCCGCTATTCATGGCTTGAATGTATGAGGCGCCCGACGCCGCGCAACCATTCGGCATCCGACTTCCCGAACGTCGTGGCGCGAGTGGTCGGCTAACGGACAGCAAGGGCGTCGCCCAGCCCGAATTCACAACTGCAGCGTGATTTCGCAGACAAGACCTTCTGCGCGCCAGTCAAAACGCGTTTTCCCCGACTGCTGCGCGGTCATTCTCTCAATGATCCGTCCGCCGAAACCCTTGTGCGCGGGTTCCCGTACTTCAGGGCCGCCTGTCTCCGTCCAGCGCAGGTGTAATTGTCCGTCCGGCTCGTGTAACCATTTTAACTCGACGCGCCCGTCCGCGACGGACAAGGCGCCATACTTGGCCGCATTGGTTGCCAGCTCGTGCAGCGTGACTGCGATGGCCTGAGCGGTGTTCGGTTCCAGCAGGATCGGCGGACCGTCGATGCGTACGCGCGCTTGGTTGTTTTCGGAATAAGGAGCAAGCTCCTGCGTCGCGATGGTCGAAAGATCGGCGCCAATCCAGCGCGTCTGCACAAACAGCGAGTGGACATTGGCAAGCGCGCGGATACGTCCCTCAATTGCCCGTTTCAGTCCTTCGGATGTTTCGGACTGGGAAAGCATGACAGTTGCCAGCACGGTCGCAAGCAGGTTCTTGCTTCGGTGCTCCGCTTCCCGGGCCAACGTGGCGATTTGCTCTTGATTTCGCTTCTGCCCGGTGATGTCCCGCGCGATCTTTGACGCCCCGACAATCCTGCCTTCCGCATTTTTCACGGGAGAAACAGTCAGTGAGACGGAGATCAGGCTGCCGTCCTTGCGCTGCCGGATCGTTTCGTAGTGATCGATGCGCTCTCCGCGTCTGATGCGCGTCAGAATTTCACGTTCTTCGTTTTGCCGGTCGCTCGGGATGACGATGGTGATGGGCTGACCGATCACCTCTTCGGCAGAATAACCGAAGACATGTTCGGCGCCCTTGTTCCAGCTGGTTATCACGCCATCCAGATTCTTGCTTACAATTGCGTCGTCACTTGTTTCGACGATCGATGCAAGCGATCGCAATCGCTGTTCCGCGAGGTAAGCCCCGCTCAGGTTGCGTGTCACTGTTCCGTAGGCGATGACTTCACCGGATGAACTGGCGATCGGAAAAATATTGTAGAGCACCGGCACAAGCTGTCCCGTCGCGAAGTTACGGAAGTTGAGTTCACCCTCCCAAAAGCCGGTTTTTCTGACCGCCGGCAAAATTTCCCTGATAACTCTGGGCTGATCTTCAGCCGCAAAATATTCAATAATGTTGGTTGAGCGCACCGCCTCCAGATCCGGCAACCCGACGAGCTTGCGGCCCGCCTCATTGACGAACAGTGCCCTGCCCTGGAGATCGGCTACACCGATAAATTCGCGGGAGGCGGTAACAAGCCCCGCCAAAAGTCGGGCAAAATCGCTCTCACCCCCGGCCTCATCCAGCCCCCACGCCAATGCCGAAATTTGTTCGAGCGTCACGATGAATCCCAACGCACGGCCACATAATTGTGTCGTCTGCCGGGAATTGTATATCGCCAAGTCTCGAATAACCATCACACCTAACAAAACCGCATTGGTGGTCGAACGGGTGGCTTTGCGGCGCCCAGGCAATTGCCACGCCCGCGATCCATTGACCCTTCCCCCGTGGTGATCGCAGACTGACGCCGGGGCGAATGATGACGACTGGTTCGGTACTAAAAATTGGTCTCGGTATCGTCGGATTTGCGATCGGCGCAGCATGTCTGATTGGGGCCATCTGCGTCTTGCCCTTTATTTCAATGTCGGACGCCGCTATCCCCGCAATGTTCGGGGCATTCGGTGTCATATTTCTATCGATCGCTTTCTTGTTGCTACGACAAGTGCGCTGGCACAACGACTAATTCAGCTGCAAGGTCATTGCGCCACGGTATCCGCTTTACGTCCGTATGCTGACTTTCGGCAGTGCAAAACCAAGTTCGCCGGGGCAGATGGCAAACGTCGGACCTTCACCTTCATGCCGCATTGGTCGATACGCGGGCACGCGGTATCCTGCCCGAGTCACGGCGTACCCTGGTATGGAAAGGGGCTGGATGATGCGGTTGTGGCGCATCGTGAGGTTGCTGCCTTTGACGCTGGCGGTTGCCGCTTGCGCGGAAAACGCCAATCATCTGCAGGGCTTCTATCTCGAGCAATTTGCCAGTCCAAATCCGACGCCGGCGGAGTTCACGGTATGCCGCGGCTTCTACTGCGCTGAGAAATCTTACGCCACCATAAGCGAAGACCAGTGGCGGCGCGTCACCGCAATCTTTAAGCCCCGCGCGAAGAATGCTCGGCTTGAGCGGCAGCAAATCGCACGCGGCGTGGCGCTGATCGGAACCATCGTCGGCCCACAGACCGGAACAGACTCGCACCAATGGACGCATGTGAAAATGTTCGTCATCCCCAATGCCGGTGACCTGACGCAACTCGACTGTGTCGACACATCGGTCAACACGTGGACCTACATGACGCTCATGGAGCGCAGCGGACTCTTCACCTTCCATCGGGTGGCGCAACTTTCCTATGGCCCGTTACGCAACACCGCGGTACTGCAGGAGATCGATGGCGGCTATTTCGCGATCGACGCGAGCCTGGTTGACGTTGGGGTGCCGCCTCCGATAATGCCGCTCGCGACGTGGTTGGCCTCCTGGCCTCCCGATGCGGCCGCGATCGAACACGCAGATCGAGCAGACGCGACCGTGACCCAAGTCCGTCGTTAACCGAACCCAGAATCAGAAATACGCGTTTGGTTTCTCAAGAGTCCATCGGTCGGACCGCTGGCAACGGGAAGGTGGCGAGTGCATTGATTTCAACGGGACGCGTTGACTTCAGGCCGCGGAGAAAGTTTGTGGTATCGTCACCGTAGGCGCGCCGGCTTATGCCAAACAAAAGCACGCCGGATTCGCCGCCCTTGCCTCTCAACGCCGCATAGCGATAGGCGTTCCACTCGACTGTGTCTTCCCCCTTGGAATTTTGCGCGCTTAAGATGAAATCAAGAATGACCTCGCCATTTGGATTCTTTAATACGGCGAAATTGACGGTCGGATCAGTCGGCTTGCGCTTGTTGAGCATATTCACCTGGGCAGCTACCGCGCCGTTGACATCGACTCCCCGCACGGTCGCCTCGATCAACACCATCCGTTGGAAACGTTCGCTCGTCTGACCCGCCGGCAGATATTCCTGTTTGTAATAGTCGGGCGTTGGGTGTGAACTCCACGATAACCCGTAGTGTTCACCATTGAACGCGATCGAATCCGGAAGCGACAGACGATCAACAGCGCCGTCTGAACGCACGATTCCGGCGGTCAAAAGCAGGCCGCCGCCGAGAAGCGTGATGAAGTCGCGCCGTTGCATTGTAGCCCCCGGGGACTCAAGGACCACGCGATGGTAACCGCTCAAGCGGGCACCGGGAACGGGGTTGAACGCAATACGGCCGGCACGATTTGAGTGGGCAGCTTCGGTTCTACCGCGCTCTTTATTATGCGTCCTTATTTTTCTCCGGCTTGAAGACGTAGACGCCCGCTGCCAAAGCGACGAGCCCTATGACTATGATGGCGGCAAGTGACATCGCATCCATTGCTCAATCTCCCTAAGTTGCATGGATACAGAAAAATCATGCACACCGGTGGGATTTGCACGCCTTGATCGAGATCAAACGGTGCGGGGCGCACACTGGAAAAAAGCGATGAAGCACCGGAAATCGAAAGAGGAATCGCTGCGGGCGATCGCCTCGCACACACGGTACCGGAATGCGCCTTTATTTTCGGAAGGAAAGGAACTATCCCGTTGTAAGGACGATTGGTGCTCCAGGGGGCTTAACTGGAGGAGATACTTGTGCGCACGCGCGTCATTCACCTCGTCAATCCGAAAACCGATTCCCTCACTACGCGCCCGCTCTATCTGAATCGGGCATTGTATTCGCCTCTCGCCGGACTGCTCGCAGTGGCGGCCTGTATTCCGCGCGACCAGTATGAGGTGGTGCTGACCGACGAAAATATCGAAGAAATCGATTTTGATCTGAAGGCCGACCTCGTCGGTATTTCGGCGATGACGAGTTACGTCAACCGCGGGTATGAGATCGCCGACCGGTTCCGCGCCAAGGGCATCCCGGTTGTCATGGGCGGCGTGCATCCAAGTTTCATGCCGCAAGAGGCGCTCAAGCATAGCGATGCGGTCGTCATCGGCGAGGTCGAGCTTGTGATCGATAAGTTGATAGACGATCTCAAGCAGGGACAAATGCGGGGAACCTACAAATCAAACACCCTGCACCCGATGGCTGGACTATCGATGCCTCGCTATGATCTTTTGAAGAAGCACCGCTATGTGAACAAAACCTTCGTGCAAACATCGCGCGGCTGCCATCAAGGCTGCACGTTCTGCGCAGAGCCGCTGATGAACGGATTGAAGTTCCGCTATCGGCCGGTCGACGAAGTGATCCATGAAATGGAGAACTGCGGTGCGCGCACCATCTCGATCAATGATGCCGATTTTTTCGGAACACCGGAGCGACCGAAGGAAGTGATGCGCGCATTGAAAGGACGCAACATTCGATGGCAGGCCGGCGTCACATCCAAGCTTGCTCAGGATGACCGCATGCTCGAACTTGCCGCCGAAAGCGGCTGCACGCTTTTAAGCATTGGCTTTGAATCGATATCGCGCGACACGCTCAAGAGCGTGCACAAACATGTCAATCGGCCGGACACGTTCGCTGCTCTGGTCGAGAAGGTGCACTCTTATGGCATCATGGTGTTCGGGTTATTCATGTATGGCTTCGACGGTGACGACCACGCGGTGTTTGACGACACCGTCAAATTCAATATCGACGCCAAATATGATGCCTGCGCCTATTCGACCCTGACGCCCTATCCCGGCACTTTGACTTGGTATGAGATGAAAAAGGCAAACCGGATCGTTTCCTTCGACTGGACGAAATACGACCAGGGTCATGTTGTATACCGCCCGGCGCAAATGTCTGGGGACGACCTTCGCATCGGCATCGGCAGAGCTTACGAAAACTTCTACGCAGTATCCTCGATCGCCAGTCGTTTTCCGCTGCATGGCAAGCGCCATCGCATCCAATGGCTCATCTATAATCTCTTCATGCGCAGAGGATCGCAGACCGAGAACATTCAATCGATCGCGGCGCCAACCGCCGAACCCGACGTTGCGCCGATGCCCCCGATCCTTCCGGTCAAACGCGAGTGGCGTGCGGCCGTGCTTGAGGCAGCCGGACCTGGCCCGCATCTGAACTAACCGGAATCGGTCGAGCCATCATCCTTTTATCTTCGGCGGTCGCTACCGTTTGGGCGACGTTATCGGGTTGCCGGAATGCACTTAATCTTTCCGCTACGGGCCGAATGAGCGGCCGGTATCTCGCGATGGCTTCCACGCAAACAATTCGCACGAGCGCAAAAAGAAATACCGCGGCTGCAACGATGATCCCCCCACACACAATGAATGCAACCAAAATCTGATTTTGGTAAGCCGTGACGATTTTATTTTTCATTTAGTCGCCCTCCGCACAAGAGACTACGTGCGCAAGATGACAGCAATTGGACGACCGCTGCCCGATGTTTCGGCGCGGCCGGTTCGGTTTTACCTCCAGATATTTTCCAGGCGCAGTATGCGCATACCAAAAATCACTTTTGTGACGGCCAGCACAGCAGCCACACGCACTTTGTCTGAAACATTGGTGAAGCTTTATGTCAGGAGGCGATAATGGCTGCCACCACTTATCAGACAAGACCTTCGCTTCAGATTGACGGTCGCGCCACGCTTGCCCGTTTCGCCGCACATATCGGCGAGCTGATCGAAGGGGCACGCGAAGGCCGACGGATCGAGGCGCGTTACTTCGAGCTATCGCGGCTCTCGGGCGCCGACCTGGCTCGTCGCGGTCTGCACCGGCCGTATACGCTGGCGGAACTGATATCTCAACCGGCCGGCCGCGCGGTAACCGATCGACAATGAACGCCGGTTCCGCTTCACGCAAACGTTAGCTGCTGGTCACGCGGCGAGTGGTATCGTTACGGCCCTTGTGGAGAGACATGCGCATGAGAAAAGCCCTCGGATTTATCGTGATCGCCTTCGCGCTTGTTGCCGGAACGGCTACCTTTATGTCCGTCAGCCCGCATCAAGCCTTCGCCTGCGAAGACGGCGACAAACGCGGCTCCTAGCACACATTCGGACGCGCAAGGCCCCGGTCCAGGCGCCGGGGCCTTATGTTCTCAATCGCCTGATATCCGCTTTGGGCGTGGACTTCCGATAAAATTCCGCCGTGACGCGTTGCTATTTTGCACACAGCTTGTCGAGCGGTTCGAACATTGAACCGATCTGCTTTCCGTCCGCCGAGTCGGGATCCACGTCCTGAAGCCCATCCATCAGCGCGGCATATTCCGGACCTAGTTTTTTCCCCAAGGCCTCTATCTGGTCAGCCAGTGCGTCGACTTTCTTGGCGTCTTTCTTCTCGTCAGCTTCCGCGATCTGTTCATTGAGCTTGCCGATATCGCAATAGGTCTGGGTCTTGGCCTTATCGCCACTGATCAATTTGACGACCTTTTGCACGTCCGCCGCGGTGACTTTCGCAGCGCTCGGCTTTTGAGCCTGTGCGTACACCGGCGCGGCGGCGATCAGCGCAATGGCAACAATCAACTTCGGGTTCATGAAGGTCTCCGGATTTTGTACCAACTCACCGATGCTAACGGGTACCCGCTGAGTTCCGGCAAAAAATTACTGTAAAAAATCGCGGCAACAAACCCGCCTGTCACCTTTTCGCTGGCGATTGTCGCTTTACCCCTAAATGGTCCGCTTTGCCCCCAAGAAGCGCACATTACAAGTCTTATTCAACCACCTCGTCGGCGCGTTGCTGCAGCAGTAATGGCACGTTCAACCCGAGCCCCTTCGCCGTTTTAAGATTGATCGCCAGCACGAATTTCGCTGGCAATTGCACCGGCAACTCGGCCGGCTTTGCGCCTTTGAGTATGCGATCGACGTAACCCGCCGCTTGCCGGTATTGTTCTACGACATCAATACCGTAAGACATCAAGCCGCCGTCGGTGACGACAATGCCGAACGCATAAATGGCGGGTAAGCGATGCCGATCCGCCAACGCAACAATCAGCCTGCGATGAACCAGGGTCGTGGCGTCAGGCAGCACAACCAGCCCGCCGTCAGGCTCTCGGACGAATTCACCGACAACACGCTCGATATCGGCGGCACCTTGAACTGGCGCGACGGTCGGCGTGACCGCAAACGGTGGCGCAGAGGCTTCGATCAGGCGCGTATAATATGAGCCGCCGCCGGGGGCCAATTTCGGATTGAATATGAATGCGACGCGCCTGACGTGGGGCGCGACCTCTTTGAGCAGCTCCAGCCATTTGCCCGTCAGCGAGAACTCGACGTTCGTGAACCCGGTCGCGTTACCGCCCGGACGCGCCAGACTTTCGACGAAGCGTTCCCCGATGGGGTCGGAGACCACGGTAAATACGATCGGGATCGTGCGCGTTTGCTTCAGGACCGCCGCCGTCACCGGCGTGCTCCTGGTCAAGATCACATGGGGGTTGAGTGCAACAAGCTCTTTTGCAAACACTTGCATTCGTTCCGGGTCGCCCGCCGCGCCGCGAAAGTCGATCTGCAGATTGCGCCCTTCGCTCCAGCCTGCCTGTTGCAGGGCCTGCTTGAACGCCGCGACACTGGCCTGCGCTTCCGGATCGTCCGCGGCCACGTTCACAAGCACGGCAACACGGCGCATTTCATCGTGCTGGGCATGTACCGCCAGCGGCCAGGAGGCCGCCGCGCCCCCGATAAGCTTGATGACGTCGCGTCGCTTCATCTTCTCCACCCCTCCCAGTCCCAAACTATCGTAACGGCTCGGAGCAGAGCTGGGAAAGGGTCGTTTGAATGTCCGCTTCGGGTCGTGAGCGGACATTCGCACGCCTCAAGGGAATGTTCGTCAGAGGGTCAGTAGCGGATGCTGCGGTCTTACCGCTTCGAGTCCGTTCGTTCCGGTTGGGCGGCGGCGCGGTCGAGGGTGCCGGTGTAGGCAATACGCCAGATCGTGCCACCCGTGTCATCGGCCACCAGCAGCGAACCGTCCTTGGCGACTGCAAGCGCGGCAGGGCGTCCCCACACTTCCGCGCGCCGCTCACCGGATATCCAGAAGCCGGTGGCGAAATTCTCGTAGAAGCCTTCGGGTCTGCCATTCTTGAACGGTACGCGCACCACCTTGTAGCCAGTGGGCTCCGACCGGTTCCAGGAACCCTTGAGAGCTACGAAGGCATGACCCTTGTATTCCGGGGGGAACTGATCGCCTTCATAAAAGACGAGATCGAGCACCGACGAATGTGCCTCGAACAGCAAGTCGGGCGTAATCGTTGCTTTCACTTTCTCGGGCGCACGCTCGGCAAAGCCAGGTTGCGGATGCGGGCCGATGTACGCATATGGCCATCCGTAAAACCCTCCCTCCTGCACGCGGATGAGATAGTCAGAGGGCAGCCGGTCACCCAAACCATCGCGCTCTTGCACCAAGGCATAAAGATCGCCCGTCTCCGGATTGAATGCGAGTGCTGTCGGGTTACGCGTGCCGGAAGCAAACGTCGTTTGATTGGACCCGTCCGCATTGAAGCGCTGGATCGTCGCCTTCGGCTCGGGCTCGACTCCGAGATTGCCTGAGGAGCCCACGCCGACGAACAATGCGCCGGTCTTCGGGTCGATCACGAGATCCCGATTCTGGTGGCCCTGAACGATACCGAAAACGCCCTTTTTTGTGATCATCTGAGCGCCGTAGGCGCCCGGTACCGGCTTGCGTTCCTCGGGCGGCACCTGATCGACGCGCTTTGTCTCGCTGCTGCCGGCGCGAAGGGCACCGAGATTGTGCGGCACGCTCCAGATGCCGTCCTGGTCGGCCACCAAGACGCGATTGCCCTGCCAGGCGAGACCATAGGGTTTGTTCAGATCCTCGACGTGCCGGTCGATCCAGGTGGCATGCCCGCTGCCATCATCGCGCAACAGCGTGAGATAACCGGCGCTTTGTTCGGCGACCAGGACATCGCCATTGGGTAGAACCAGGAGACGCCGCGGATTGACGAGCCCGGTCGCGAACGGCGTGGCCGTGAAGCCGGGGGGCACCTGTGGCGTCTGCCCACTATAGGGAACAATCAACGATCGATTGGTAACTATCGCGCCGGTTTTCGGCGCTGGCAAATCGGCCGGATCGATTTTAAAACGACGGCCGATTTCGTGCTGGTCCAAAAAATTCTGCGTCAAAGCATCCTTGGCATTGGGCGTTTCTCCACGCGCGCCATTCTGTTGCGGGTTTATAAAGAACCCGAGGGCGGCGACTAGAACGGCGACGGTGAGGATGGACGTTTGTAAATGTCTACTCATGTTACGGCCCTGCTTTGAATCCACTCAGTCGCACCTTCCCTCCGCGCTGAGCACATTAGTTTTACTGCAGCTCAGACTAGCACAATCTTCGGGGTGGAGGTGCTGTTCGGAAATCGCAAGGACGGCACTCTCCGGACGCCGGACGAGGCATCTGGTAGGGTGGCCTCGACATTATCGGGTCGGGTTCCGGGACATGGGTCATACGGCTGAAATTACGGCGTCACCAAAGCTGCGCGCCATGTTTGCCGTTGCCGCCGCCATCATGTTTGCCCTCTGGGGCTGGAGCTTCGTTCCGCCAATCGAGAACTGGGGCAATCCGAACGAAGACGGATTTTCATACGTTGCCCTCTTCTATACGACGCTCACATGCCTGCCGGTCGGACTTTTTCTGCTCGTTGGGTCGATTTCCGGCCGCGGACGGAAGGTGACGTGCGCGCGTGTCGCATTTTTTCTCGCCGCCGCAATGACCTTGCTCGTGGTGGTGTTCTTGATCGTTCAGCAGATCGCCGACAACAATGATGGAAAGGTCTTTGGTATTCAGATCGGATTTCAGCTTGATGCTCAGGATCGCCACGAAATTTGAATTGGCATTGGGTCGAAACGGAGAAAAAGGTTTTATGCGTCGAGCCGTGACTGGGAAGGAGAACTAACCATGAGCAAGCTGACAGCATTTGTGGCGGGTGTGCTCCTCGCGAGCATGTTCTGGATCGTGCTGGCGCAACAAAGCTATTGCGCCGGCAGCCTTGCAGACTGGCTGCACATGGGGGACGTGGAAGAATGCCGGTGAAGCCGACCGAGCGGCGTTAGCCGTGATGCCGCCACATTAGGTCGAACCCGCATGCATGCGCTTGGCAATCTCTTCAAGCATCACTTCAGTCGCGCCACCGCCAATGGCGTGCACCCGTGCATCCCTTGCCATGCGTTCAATGGCACTCTCTCGCATGAAGCCCATCCCGCCGTGAAACTGTAAGCAGGCATGCATGACCTCGTTAACAAGCTCGCCGCAGTATGCCTTCACCATGGAAACCTCTCTGGTCGATTCAACTCCGCGCGTGGCCAGCCGCGCTGCATGGAAAACAAGTTGCCTTCCGGCTTCGACCCTGGCGGCAAGCATCGCCAGGCGATGACGGATCGTTTGATTGGACCATAGTGGCGAGCCGAAAGCGTAGCGTTGCGTTACCCAGTCGAGTGTCAGGTCGATGGCGGCTTGCGCTTCGCCCATGGCCATCGCACCCATCACGATTCTCTCGTTCTGGAAGTTATGCATGATCGCGTAAAAACCGCGTCCCTCGTCACCGAGCAAGTTCGACGCAGGTATGCGGCAATCGTCGAAAATCAGCTCGGCGGTATCGGACGAGCGCCAACCATGCTTTTCAAGTTTTTTTCCGACACGCAAACCGGGCGTGTCCTTTTCAACCAGGAACATTGAAATGTTCTGCGAGGGCCGCGCATCCAGGCTTGTTTTCGCCGCGACGCAGTAGAGATCGGCATAAATGCCGTTCGTGACAAACATTTTAGTCCCGTTCAAAACATATTCGTTGCCGTCGCGACGTGCGGCGGTTCGGATGTTTTTTACATCGGAGCCGGCGCCCGGCTCGGTCACGGCGACGGCAACGATCTTGGCGCCGGAAACGATGCCCGGCATGAAGCGATCTTTCAGTGCTTGCGTGGCCGAATTGTAGATGTGGACCGATGCCATGTCGGTATGAACCAGAACAGTGATCGCGACGCCGCCGAATGTGCTGCGTCCAAGCTCTTCGGCCAATACCACGCTCGCAAGCACGTCCATGTCGGAGCCGCCGTACTGCTCGGGATAACGAATTCCGAGAAACCCCAGTTTGCCCATGTGCCGCAACACATCGCGCGGCACAAACCCCGCGTCCTCCCAGGCTTGAGCGTGCGGCTTGATCTCGGTCTCGACAAAACGCCGAACTTGCGCGCGCAGAATTTCATGTTCCGCGCTTAAGTTAGGCAAAGTGTGGCCATCGAGTGTTTCGTCGGGCATCGCATAGCCTTTCCTGCGATCGGTTCGGCCTTATTAGATGCGAGGCATGAATGGAGCAATGTGTTTGCGACCCGTCGAACCTGATGTCCGCTTTACGCCCAACAGCGGACCATCGTCAGGAACGCCGGCCGCGTGGAAATCAAATTAGCCCGCAATATTTTTTCACATCGTCGGTATTCGCACAAACTTTCCCATCGTCATCCTCAATCCAGGCAGTCGTGGCGCCGCCAGTTTTTAGCGGCTCACCGGCGACTTGCATCGCAGCTGCCAAGGTGGGGTACGGCTTGGGATCGTTTACGAGGCCATCAGTGTCGGTGGTTATTCGGACGTAATAGGGCATGTCGCCCTCCCACTCATTTGTTGTTCGCTCGATCAATTTTTTAGCGACCACTCTCAATTAGTAACACATCGCCAGCCAAAGCCGGCAATCATGGCGCGCCCAGCAAGACACTATCGAGTCTGAGCGGCCCCGGCCCCGCCAGCACAACCACTAAAAGCATGACCAGATAGAGAACTTCGGGGAGATACAGCACGTCATCCACATAGTCAGCCCTGTCGATCGGCATGTTCGCAATGATGCGACGCTTTCCGCTGGTGTGCGCTGCCACCAGGCAGATCACCAGCAATCCCAACGCAGCCAGAGGGGCGAGCACCCCAAATAGCAACGCCAGTCCGCCAGAGAACTCAACGCCAGGCACGAACCACTGATTGAAGCCAGGTCTCGGTACGCGATCGGCCACCAACTCACGCACAAACAGCGCATGACGCTGCCGATTGAACAACTTATGGAAACCAGAGATGGCGAAGAACGCCCCCAGCGCGATGCGGTTGATGAAGAGGGCAATTCCGACGAGATCGGCACCGCTGGTTAGAACTTTTGTTATGACACCATCTCCAAAGCCGCGTCCGGCATGTCACGACTTGGGCGCCCTCACCGACCACGGCAGCCAATGAGCATGCACCCTCCGGTACCTTACGCCGCCCGAGTTTACGCGGACGCCAGCGATGCTTTCATGTGTCGTACTGTTTAGCCGTAAGTGAAATCCGGCTTGCTTTGCCCAACTTCTATAATATAGCCATCAGGATCGCGAATGTAGCAGCGCGTCTCGCCGTACTTGTCCTTCGGCTCTGTGATAAACTCGGCTCCTCGACTTCGCCATAGCTCATAGCACGCCCGAATATCTGCAACGCGGATATTCATAAAACTGCTGACTGAATCGGGGTCGGCGGGGACGCTGAGCGTTACCGACGGTTTGTCGGGTGTCGGACCGCCCCCGACGTTGACTATGAGCCACGTGTTTGCGATCTGGATGTACCCTGGCGCGCCGCTCTTGTCGCCTCTGCTCAAAACACGGCCGCCAAAGACTCTTTCGTAAAATCGAAGCGATCGTTCGATGTCGGCGACGGTGATAAAGTGCGCGACGCTAATCCCGTCCCGCGGCGGCATCTGAAAGGTTTTCTGTTCGACTTGTACTTGGTTCATAGGTACCTCCATAAGCGCTTCCGACTTCACGCTACGTCGCGTTGCATCGCCGGTCTGACGGCACACAGGTTATGGCGCGCCGACAATACACAATACGTCTATCGCAAACCGTGTTTGCTTTAACCCCGAAAGCGGGCATTGACCGGCGCGATCATAGCACCCGGCAGCAGGGGTTAGAGCGGGTTCTCGTACTCGCTTATCCGGGCTCGATTAGCCGAGCAGCGGCTTTTTGCTCGGAATAGACAAAAAATGATGGCCCGACGTTTCGGGACGATAAGCGGCCGCCGGTCAATGTTTGTTTTGCCCTGGCTGGAACTATTCGGTGCTTTTGCTTTGGGCAGTTGCGCTCAAGCGTGCGTCGGTAGGCTCCTTGAAGTACATGCACCACTTTGGTCGGGATTGTTTTTCTATCCCGGAGACACATTGGGTCTTGCAGGCATCGCTCACGCATTCCATCAATGATGACTTGTTTGCGTTCTCCCGCGCGTGTGTTTCGGTCACATCGGCTCTGGCGGTCAGGGATTTGCGCGAGACCGATTTTGTCGGGGACAAGATGTGCCCGCTCGGCTCCACAAGCTTGATCGGCGTTTCTTGACCGACGTTCCCCCGATCCGCGCATCCAGCAACAGCGAGAGCAAGAAGCGTAGCGAATAAGCACTTCATTTTTGCTCCTATTGTTCAGCCTCAAGTTGTTCAGCCTCAAGCGCGCACATCGGCGGCATCATGCCCTCGCCTCAGGCGCCACGGGGATGAACTTGAAAGGAAGGTTGCTGATCGGTTTATGGCGGCCATTGGCTCGACACCAAATAGGCACCACCGTACCCGAGGAACGCGATTGCCGGACTATTTTACCTGACAGATTTCTTCCAGTTGGACCAAAAGCGGACATGCTTGCGAGCGGCCGATTGATCGGCGGCGGAAGGGCAGTACGGCCGTTGTAGGGGCTCCTTCGGCCATAAAACCGCCCGACCCCCTTGCGGATTGAACTCGCGGCGGTGAGTGCAATGCCGGCACTATTGTAACGACGATAGCGTGACCTGCCATTGAACGGGCATATTGTGCGGGTGAGTCGGCCCATCGAGGATTCGGGATCATGCCGCTGCGCGTCGTGGGGATATTCATTGCGGGTGCGTTCGCCTGCGCTGCTGCGCAGGCGGCGCGTGCCGAACCCCGGCCCGGCGATGCTTGCAATCGCGCGGCATTTCGCGCGGTGATCGATGTCGGACATACGGCGCAGGCGCCGGGCGCCACAAGTGCGCGCGGTTTCCCCGAGTTTTCGTTCAATTTGGTTCTTGCCAAGCGTATCGAGCAGCAGCTGCTTGCCGCCGGGTTCCGGCGCAGCGTGCTCTTGATCACCGAGGGCCGTTCACAGAAAGCATTGGCGGAGCGAGTCAGGCGCGCCAATGCTCTCGGCGCCGATCTCTTCCTATCGATCCATCACGATTCCGTGCCGGACAGGTTTCTGGAGAAATGGGAGTTCGAGGGCCAGCAGCATACCTTCAGCGACCGCTTCCATGGCCATTCTATATTCATCTCCAACGACAACAGCGACCGTGCGGGCAGTCTGTTATTTGCCCGATTGCTCGGCACCGAGCTGCAAAAACGCGGATTGCAGTATACGCCCCACTACACGGAACGGTATATGGGACATCGCCAGCGGCTGCTGGTCGACTCGCGAGCGGGCGTCTATCGCTACGACGAGCTGATCGTGCTCCGAGACACCGAGATGCCTGCGGTCTTGCTCGAAGCGGGTTCGATCATCAACCGCGAGGAGGAACTGCAGATGGGATCGGTCGAGCGTCAAACGCGGATAAGCGCCGCAGTCACTGATGCCGTCGAAGCGTTCTGCGCGGCGCGCCGGCCGCGTATTCCGATCAATGTGGCAAACCGGGCCGGTAAGACATCAACGCAGGCGACGGCCCCCGCCGCTGCGGCACCAGGACAGGCAATCAAGCAGCGTTAAGCCGTTCTGTTTCCTGCGGACCACACGACGTATAGTTGCTGATGCGCACTGTCGTTTCCCTGCTCGCCACCATCTTCCTTGCCGCCGGGGGTTTTGCCGTCGCTCAGGAAAAGCACCTGATCGACCCGATGCTTCCCGGTTCGCTCGATCCAAAGCCCCTTCCACCGCTGAAAAATCCGGACGCGCCGTCAACCCCGGCGAAGGAATTGTTCGCGCGCAAATCGACGCCGTTTCCCGGACCGCCGCGGTCGATCGGCGGCGATTTCGATGGCTGCCTTGTCGGCGCCGTGTCGCTGCCGCTCACTGGACCAGCCTGGCAAGTCATGCGGCCGTCACGTAACCGTAACTGGGGGAACCCGCAGCTCATCCGTTTCATCGAGCGGCTGGCCACGAACGCGAAAAAGGTTGGCTGGAACGGTCTTTTGGTTGGCGACATGTCGCAGCCGCGCGGCGGGCCGATGCTTTCCGAGCACACCAGCCACCAAATCGGCCTCGACGCCGATATTTGGTTTGCGCCGATGCCGGACCTCGTACAAAGCCGCGAGGAACGCGAGTTCAATTCGGCCACCGATGTGGTCGCACCCGATCTGCGCGATGTTGATCGGGATGTATGGACCCAAAAGCATATTGCGCTCATCCGAACGGCTGCGCAGGACCCGGTTGTCGTCCGTATCTTGGTCAATGCTGCGATCAAGAAGGCGCTATGCCGCGAGGCCGGAGCCGATCGCACCTGGCTTTACAAAGTGCGTCCCTGGTATGGCCACGCCGAGCATTTTCATGTCCAAATCGCCTGTCCGGCGGACAATGCGCAATGCAAGTCGCCGACCCCGCCGCTCCCGAGCGACGGCTGCGGTAGCGAGCTCGATTTCTGGTTCAAGGAAACGACGCTGCATCCGCCACCAAGCAGACCGAAACCTCCGCTGACACTTGCCGGATTGCCCCCTGCATGTCGGCAGATTGTCAAATCGCCGTGATTGTCGATGGCAACTTTGGATCACAAGCGCTAACAGCGGGCATTCGAATTGGCTGGGTGAGCAAGCCGGTAGTGCTTCGACAGGTCACGCGCTAGGATTTGACATGGCCGAGACGATTTTCATCAATTACCGCGGCGGAGATTCCATCGGCATTCCCGGACGGCTGCATGATCGGCTCACTCGGGTGTTCGGACAAAAAAATGTCTTCATGGACGACAGCATGCTGAACAGCCAATTGGCTGTGTGCGACGTCGTTCTGGTTGTCATCGGTCCCAATTGGCTGGATGCGAAGGACGAAACTGGCAAACGCCGGCTCGACAATCCAGACGACTTCGTCGTGGTCGGAATAAAGGGGGCGCTGGCCCGCGACATTCGTGTCATCCCCGTTCTGGTCGATGGGACGCAAATGCCGAAGGAGAGCGAGCTGCCTGACCCAGTGAAGGCACTCGTGCGTTGCGAGCCAGTCGAGATGCGCAATGCCCATTTCGATCAGGACGCCGAAGCGCTAATCGAGAAAATGCGCAAGCCGCTCGATGACGGCTCGGCTGCGCCTCGCCCGTGGCGAGGAAAGGCGGTGGGAGTCGCGGCGGCAGCGGCTTTGCTGATCCTCTTTGGCTGGGGCGGCTACACTCGGTATGTTGCAGAACAGGATATGCAACGGACCCAGCTCAAATTGGAGGAAGAGCGCAAAGCGGTCGAGGTGGAAGCTGACCGCAAGCGGGAACAGGCAAAGCAAGAAGAAAAGGCAAAGCAAGAGCAGCAGGTGAAGCAAGAAGAGCGGGCAAAGCAAGAAGAGAAAGCAAAACAAGAGCAACGGGCAAACCAAGAGCAGCAGGCAAAGCAAGAAGAGCAAACAAAACAAGAGCAAACAAAACAAGAGCAAACAAAACAAGAGCAAACAAAACAAGATGATCAACAACGGCTGACGGCTCTAGAGGAGCAGGAGCGCGAAACGAAAGCTGCGGCGGAAACCGAAGCGAAGCGTCAGACTTACCTTGACGCGATTAAAGAGGGTAATGCAGCTCGCTCAGCTGGTGAATTTGACAAAGCCATCGCGAACTTCAGCGAGGCGATACGCCTCCGCCCTGATGATGTGTCCGCCTTGATGAGCCGCGGAAACGTCTACGAGAGCAAAGGCGACGACGACCGGGCCATCGGTGATTACAGCGAAGCCATTCGAATCAACCCCGACTTCGCTCTTGCCTTTAACAATCGGGGAAATGCCTATGCGCACAAAGGTAATCAATTCCGAGCCATAGCCGATTACACTGAAGCTATTCGGCTTTATCCCAACTTCGCCCTCGCCTTTTGCAATCGCGGAATTGCAAGACAGAAAATAAATAACGGCGGCGATAATGACGATAAAGCCAGAGCCAGGCAGTTGGACGCTTCAGTTTGCCGATAAGACCGTCGTCCGTTTCTTGGCGGAGACGACAATCCCGCCCTGAGTTCGACGATTCAGGCTTGAGGGCCAAAACCTCAGAAACCCAAGGATAGCAGGGTCTTTTAGAATCATTCCAAATTTCGATATATCTTGACTTCCGATATAACGAGATCTATATCGCCAATATGAAACACAGACACAGAGGCGATCGCGACCCTTCATCGCCGGATCGTTATCACCGCCATCGTCACGGAAGGCATCACCATCATCGGGAGGGCCGGCGCGGTGGTCGCCTCTTCGACTATGGCGAGCTCCGGCTGCTGCTCCTCGCGATGATCGCGGAGCGGCCGCGCCACGGTTATGAGCTCATCAAGGAAATCGAAGACCGGTTTGGCGGAAGCTATACGCCGAGCCCCGGGGTGATTTACCCGACTCTCTCCTGGCTTGAGGACATGGGGTACGCCGCCATCGAGATCGAAACAGCCGGACGCAAGCGCTACCACATCACCGAAGAAGGCAAAGCCTTCCTTGTCGCCAACAAGGCAGCCGCGGACGAGTTGCTGTCGCGCATCGGCGCGGATCAAGCGCACGGCCGAAGTCATGTGCCCGCACCTGTCATTCGCGCGATGGAAAACCTGAAAGTCGCCCTACGGCTGCGCCTGCGGCGTGGTCCGCTTGGCGCGGCCGCAGCCGAAAATATTGCCGCGGCACTCGATGCCGCCGCGAAAACTGCGGAGAGCAGCGAATGACCGACGCTGCCTCTGCTGCTACGGCTGCCCGCAACGTTGCGGAGATCGCGACTCCGGGCGCCTCCCGCTACTTGCAGCAGCTTTGCAAGCATTTCGCTCATAAGCTTCCGGTCACCTTCGATCCACATGCCGGAAAAATCGAATTCTCCATGGGCGAATGCTCTCTGGATGCCAGCGAGAACGTCCTGACAATTTCATTGACCTCGCCGGACGACAGCCAACTTGAACGACTCAAGGATGTCGTTACGCGTCACCTCGTCCGTTTCGCGTTCCGCGAGGATTTGCAGATCGATTGGCGCCGCGTTTGATCGTTTGCCTTCAGGACCGTGTCCGTTAGGGGGCAAGAACCCGCGACCAGCACGTCACCGAATTAAAGAAGATCATCGGCTGTCCCCCGTGCAAGACACATAGGCAAGCCATCTGCTGCGTCATACTGCCAAGACCAGTGCACGGGGGTTTCTGGCTAGCGCGATGATGCCGGGCTGCGCTGAAGTCAGAATTTACTGCTTGAGCACAGAACGCCTTTTCATCCGGCGCACACGCACTATTTCCAGCACCCGCTGATAGCGGAGCCGCCAAACAGAAAGCTGTCGCGACTGCCAATACAACACGCATGACGTCACCTCCCGTTGTCGTTGCGGTTACCGTCCAACTTGTTCGAGATTTCTTCACTTGGGACAGAGAATTTTGCATCTCTCCCGCCAGCCTCGGAATCAAAGTCAGCGCCGGCGGGTCGGCAAATGCCTCTTCGCTTTTTGAACGAAGGATCTCACCAAGGCTTTTCGCCATTGCACGATCCCCAACCCAAGCGTAGGACGCTCATAATCGCACGCGAGCAAGGGCCGGAAACGGTAGGGATTTACTTGCGGGCCAATTTGATGTGAGCCGGTCCGTTTTGTGTCATCCCCGGAATGGCCCGAGTCAGGCCCGTTTTGCCGCTAAAAGCGGACGCTCATATGCGCTATAAGCAGCGTCGGCTTTCGGTCACGTTCTGGAGCACGCTTATGGATCAGAAGACCTTCTCCATGGTGGCTGGCACAATCTTCGCGATAGTCGCGGTGGTGCACTTGTTGCGAATCTTGCTGGGCTGGCCTGCCGTCATCGGCGACTGGACGGTGCCGATGTGGGTGAGTTGGATTGGCCTCGTGGTTGCCGGGGTTTTGGGCTATTTCGGATTGCGCCTCGGCACGCGTCACTAGTCGAGTAGCTGTTGCTGCGCGCGTGCAGCGAGCGGGCATGCCGCCGCGCTGCCGAGAAGTGCGATGAACTCGCGCCGCCTCATTGCCCTGCCGCCTCCCGTTCAGTGCGGGCCATCGTATCGGCTGGTGCCAGCGCGCGCGTATAACACACATTGTCCCGCTTCGGGCCACGCGCGGACATAACGCGGACATAGCGTCGATCTGACTAAAAAACCGGGTAACTTAGGGCTCGTTCTTGGTTGCGACGATCCCCTCATTTCGTTCAAAGGCAATAGACTGGATCTGCCCTGAAAAACTTGCGAGGTCGGGCTTACTGCCAGCCGTTATGAACGCGTAGGCCAATCTTTCCATTTTGGCAGCCGCAAGACGATTTGCTGCCCAACGCTGATGAAAACCTCCAACAGTGGATAGAGTAACCAGCAGGGCCGCCAATACCGCCATGACGGCTGCTAAATCCTTTTTGAAGGGCTCGTTTCGTAAAAAGAATTCGAGCTTTAAGACGACACCGGCACAAGCAGAAAGCGCTGCTGATAGGAACAGCGACTCGAATGTCACCGCGCTCCAATTTCGTGCAGCGGCTCGATATTCATTATAGTTGTCAAAGATTATCAGTCCGATTCTTTTCTGCTCATCGTTCTGTAGGCCCTTCAGGAATCCTTCAAAGTGCTTTAAGGCCAGTCCACGCTCAGCACGAATGCTTAGCCATACTATTGCAACAGCAATGCCTGTCAGTAGCGAGATAGCAAGCAGCCATTGCAGCGGCACATAACTCGCCCTCTTCTCGCTGCCATCATTCACGGACATGGTCGCAGACCAATCGTGTAAATTGGTGTCGCCTCATCGAGCCACGCTTCCAAACGTAAATCGTAGCAATACGCTGGGTGCTCTGAAAGGGGTCGTCCGCTTTGGGTCATTAGTGGACGTGTCACGGCATTCCACCCAGCTTCGGTTCTTGCCGTATAGCGGCGCCAGGAATAACCCGAGCGTATGGACGTCGCCCCCTTCCGCGCAGGTCGACAGTCCGCATATGCTTATGCAAGCCGCTATTGGGATATCCGAAGTCCTGACGGCTCGTAGTGGGGGCCACAGTGAAGATTCCCCGTCGACAATTTCTGCATCTTGCATCGGGCGCTGCCGTGCTTGCCTTCATGCCTTCTGCGGCACGTGCGCAAAGCTATCCGAACCGCCCCGTGCGCTTCGTCGTGCCGTTTCCCCCAGGCGGCGCGAGCGATCCAGTCGCCCGTGTGTTGGGCAGCCGATTGTCTGAAATGTGGGGCCAGCCGGTGGTCGTCGAGAACAAAGGCGGCGCCGGCGGCAACATCGGGGCGTTGGCGGCCGCGCAATCGCCTCCCGATGGTTACACGATTTTCATCGCCACTAACTTCCTCGCGACCAATCCCTTCCTCTATCCGGCACTCGGTTATAATCCCCTCACCGATTTAACTCCGGTCACCCGCCTTACCGTGTTTACAAACGTGCTGCTGGTACCGAACGCCTCGCCCGCAAAGTCGATCAAGGAGTTTATTGATCACGCCAAGACGAACCGCGGCAAGGTAACCTATGCCTCCCCGGGTACCGGCACCATACAACACTTGTGTGCCGAGCTGTTCAAACGAGCAGCCGGAATCGAGTTGACGCATGTGCCGTATCGTGGCGGCGGTCCAGCGCTCAACGACCTCATGGCAGGCAACGTCGACGTGATGTTCGCCACCCTGCCGTCCGTGATGTCGCAGATTGAGGCCGGCACTGTGCGCTCGCTCGCTGTCACCTCCGCCGCACGCGTGCCCTTTGCGCCGAACATTCCGACCGTTTCAGAATCCGGATTGCCGGGGTTCGACGTGTCCGATGGGCAAAGTCTCTACATGCCGGGAAAAACCCCAGGCGAATTTGTAAACAAGGTCCACGACGACGTGGTCTCGGCGTTAGCCTATCAACCGGTGAAACAGAAATTCGTAGATATTAACGTGCTGATCGTAACTTCCACACCCGCCGAAGTCACAACCTATCTCAAGGACCAGATGAACAAGTGGGGGGAAGTCATCAAGGATGCCAACATCAAATTATGATGTGCCGAGTTACAGGGCATACGTTGATCAAGGTCGGCACTGCTTGCCCGCTATTGCGCCAAAAAAGACATGTGCAGTGCAAATGTCCGCTATCGGCTAATAGCGGACATTTGCTTTCGACGAAAACGATCGCTTTGGCTGCTCACCCTGGTCCCAAACCGGTGCAGGTGTATCGGGTGCAATCCTGGTAAACGCCCCGACACTCAACTGACGGCAGCTGGTTTAGGCGACGACAGTCTCGATAGCGTGCGCGACAGGTGTTCAGGCATTTCTGTTTGGCTGTTTGAGCGGCCGCGAAGCTGCGATAGGCGAGATCGGCGTCGCGCGCATTGAGTGTGCCGATACTCGACGACAGAAGTACTGCAAAAAGCAGGGAAACGATCGCAAACGACCGCTTGCTGCATTTCATGGTTCGGCTCCCTTTAAATCCACTGAAGACGACGAGCTTGGAAAAACAGTCAGAGGTTAGATCGCACGGCAGCAATTTGAAAGTTTCAATTCCCCCCGAAGCACACATTTGCGGTGCGAAAGCCGATGTCCGCAGGGGCCAATAGCGGACATCGGGCCATTCGTCACTGACGGCCGACGGTACCTTCCGCCCGTTGCACCCCGGGAGGCGTCCATACGCCATCGAGAACCGCGGCCTTCGGCCAATAGGCTCGGACATATAGTGAAAAATCTGCGCCCGTCGGGGCCTGTGCGCCTTATTTGGAAACCGGTTTAGGTACCGCCAACTCCTCGTCGACCTCGTTCTCGAACTCGCGCTTCTTGCCGGCGACGAAGCGCCGATAGCCTTCAGGATCAACCCATGCTTTGACGCCTTCCGTTTCGGCCCGCTTTCGCTTGCCTTCGAGGTCGTAATATTCGTTATGCTGTGCCAGCCAGATGTCAGGCTTGAGCATCTCGAGCACATGGTGTGTCCGGCGATAGTCATCCTCGATGCCGGGATATGATGGGTTTTTCACTAAACGATAGCCCGGATTGAATCCGGCGCCGTCCGGAAAGACCACAACGTAGGCTTTGCCGTCGACAACCAAATTCGTGATCCACGTTGTCGCGCCACGCGTGTGGCCGGGAGTGTGATAGGCCGTAAGCAGAATGTCGCCCATCTTGATCTGATCGCCGTCCCGCAACACGCGATCGACCTTCACGCCGGGGTAAACGAAGTCATTGGCGTACTTGAAGTCGTTGGTATCGCCGCTCTCCATCGCAGCGACGTCGTCCTTCATCACCGCGAGTTGTGCGCCGAACTGCTGCTTGAAGAACGCGAACGCCCCCGCATGATCAATATGCGCGTGGCCATTGATCATCAGTTTGATGTCTTCGGGTTTGAAACCGAGCTTTTTGATTGACTCGATGATCATCGGACCTGATGACGGCATGCCTGTGTTCATCAGGATGTGACCCTCGGCAGTCGTGATGAGAAAGGCACCGAGGCCCCGGGTGCCTACAAAATATATAGGGCCAACAATCCGGACGGGGTCGATGGCTTCCTCCCAATGAAGCGCCTTTTTTGCAAACGCGATGAAAAGATTATTGTCGTTAGCGAGTTGCTCTTTGGTCGGCAGATTGGGCGGCGAGTTTTGGGCATAGGCTTGTGCCGCCAAAACAATAACGAATGACAACAACAGACTAATCACTCCGAGCATTGGGCACCCTCCTGCCTGTGTCAGGTCCGCCTGCAACTTTCTGAAATCGCCGCTCAACTGGAATTGGGCCAGGGACCAACGCTTTACAGGGCGCTGAAGACTACCACTAACGCGGCCGCCCTAGACGTCCGGCGCTAACGCGGCCGGCAGCGCCGGACCGGGCCAGGCCACCCGGTCTTCTTTGATTTCATTAAAAAACCACCCATGAAATCCGCGTGCCAGCATCCACTCGATGCGTTCGCCGCGCCAAAAAATACGGCGCTTCTCAAGGTCTCGGTCCTTCAAGCCGACGACGTAATTCCGCGCACGCTTCAAGTCCGCCGCACAAATCGGCAGCGCCCGCATTTCCTTGAACCAGCGTGCAAGGTTGGGGTGATCTTGTGCCGAGAATTCAACCTCCATGGCCTTTGCGCTCGACACATGGGGAAACAGCGCCATGTCGGCGATTGATAAGGGGCCGCTCATGAACTGACGACGGGCGAGTTCCCTGTCGAGAGCGCCGTAAACGATACCAAGGTCGGCGCGCGCTGCTTCAAGGAGACCATCAGGCATCTTGTCCGGCCGCTCGGCCCATTTCCAGTAAGAAACGTCGACCAAAATCGGATCAACGAAGGTGTCAGCCACTCGCTCCCAGGCGCGAGCGTGGACGCGGGCAGCAGGGACGTCGGGATAGACAGATTTCGCCGGATAGCGATTGTCCAAATAGGCGACGATGTCGGCAGAGTTCACGACGACAATATCGCCTTCGACCAAGACCGGCACTTCGATGCGTCCGTTAACAGCCTTGAGTGCCGCATGGTTCGACTTCAGCAGTCCGTCAACCGCCTCGTAGTCCAGACCCTTGTATTCAAGGACCATGCGCACCTTGCGCGCGAATGGACTGAACGCACTGTCATAAAGCTTGATCATATGACATCCCGGCAGACTAGAGTCTCATGAGATCGACTTCGGCAAAAGATGCCTCTATTTGGCGTATATGTTCCCGTATCGTATCCAGGTGCCACTTCAGCAAATCGCGGTTCGATACCATGCCCGCGAGACGGCCCTTGTCGAGAACCGGCATATGGCGGAATTTTCCTTCGGTCATTCGCTCCATAATGCTGGCGATTGAATCGTTCACGTCGCAGGTGGAGACTTTAGCTGTCATCACCTGCGACACAGGCAGCCGCACAACAGCATCTCCGTTTTCGGCCATTGCGCCGACGATATCGCGCTCGGACAGAATCCCAACGAGTTGCCCAGTCGCATCGAGAACGACCAGCACCCCGATTTGGCGTTTCTTGAGAAGCTTGGCCGCGGCGGCAAGATCGGCAGTGGAATTGATACTCACAATCTCATCGCCCTTGGTGGCAAGAATTGTCTTTAGGGTCATGCCAGCCTCCGTTTGAGTATTGCCCGCCAATTTTATCCTATGATTGGACGCGAAGGTATGCACGGTCTATAGGCGGCAGGTTTACGACAGCGATGTGACGCTTTCTGACTTGCCCGATTTTTGATGACGCCGTTTTTAGGTTGCGGCCTATAGGGTTGACGGCGCGCCATCAGTCCAAGTCCGCCTTGGGTCAGATGTGTCCACGAAGAAGCCCGCGTGACGAAAGACTGCAACAAAGTCCACGCCGGCGACTAAGGATGTCATTTCTATTCGACAAACTCGGTGGCGCGTTGCTGAAGTTGCATGGGCACTTCGAGCCCGATTGCTTTTGCGGTCTTTAGATTGATCAGGAATTCAAACTTGTCGGACTGAAGTACAGGTAGTTCGGCAGGTTTCGCCCCCTTTAGGATGCGAACAACAACGTCACCGGCCTGCCGATAGGCTTCAGTCAGGCTGGTTCCGTAACTCATCAATCCACCGGCGTCCGCAAATTCCCGCCACTCGTAAATCGCGGGAAGTCGCTGGTTAATCGCCGGATCAATAACCAGTGCGCGCTTGCTATTGAAATATGGATCAGCGCCAACCAGCAATGCTCCGGCCTTCAGTTGTTCAAATTTCTTGAAGACAGACACAATGTCACGTTCATTGCCGGCACGTTCGATCTGAACCTTCAGATTGAGTGCGCGAGACGCGGCATCCACATCCTTCAACTGATTATCAAAGAATGGATTATTCGGGTTTAACAGGACGGCAATCAGATCAGCTTTAGGGGCAACTTCGTGCAGCAACCCCAAGCGCTTCGCTTCCATCTGGTTGGTAAAAAAACTTACCCCAGTGAGATTGCCACCAGGCCGGTTTAGACTGCTCACGAGGCCTGACCTGACCGGATCGGCGCCAATAGCAAATACGACAGGAATAGTGGACGTCGCGGCCTTGGCGGCAAGGGCTGAAACTGTGGTCGCAGTGAAGATAATTGCCACATTGCGACGGACGAGCTCGGCGGCCAGCCCCGGTAGACGGCTGACGTCTCCCTCAGCAAAAAGGTACTCGATATTTATGTTGCGGCCATCGTCAAAACCGGCATCGCTCAGAGCTTTGCGGAATGGAACCAGATAGTAAGAGTCGGCCTTCATTGAGGTAAGGCCGAGGTAGCCGACCAGAGTCGACTGCTGCGCGTGTACAGCGAACGGCAGCCCGCTCACCAAACAAATGATTGCAGTGACGAAGTCGCGGCGTCTCACGCTACCCCCCGGAGGAGATTGCATCGTATCGCCTCTACGCACCTGCAAAAAGGGGGCGATGTCCGGTTTGGGTCAAAAGCAGACATTGCGCCTTATTCAATCACCTCGTCGGCGGCATTCAGCAAACCCTGCGGCACTGCAAGATTGAGCAACTTAGCCGTCTTGAGATTGATAACGAACTCGAACTTGGTCGACTGCACAACCGGCAGCTCGGCCGGTCTCTCGCCTTTCAAGACCCGTCCCACGTAAATGCCTGCTTGGTGCCAGGCATCGGCTCGGCTGGCACCATAGCTGATCAAGCCGCCGGCGTCGGCAAATTCCCGCAGTGAGAAAATCGCAGGCATTGCATGGCTGAGCGTCAGCGCGGCAAGTTGGGCGCTTTCGGCGTTGAAAAATACGTCTTGGCCGATGATCAACGCACCTATCTGCAGTTCTCGCATCTTTGCAAAGGCTGCATTGAGATCACCAACATTACTGGCGTTGAGAACATGTAGCCCTACACCAAGCCTCCGGGACGCCTCCTGCATGTTTTTCAATTGGGTTTCGGCATTGGGATTGGTGGGGTTAATGAGCAGAGCAATGCTGGTCGCCGAAGGCACAGCCCCCTGTAACAATTCTAAAAGCTTCGGTCCGACCTCCACGCTCAACAAGGTGACGCCAGTCATATTGCCGCCCGGCCGATTCAGACTAGCAACGAATCCAACCTGTACCGGGTCAGCGATAGTCGTGAATACAACGGGGATCGTTGCGGTCGCCGCTTTTGCCGCACGGGCCGCCGGCGTGCTCAGCGCTGCAATTGCCGCCACCTGTCGCCGAACCAAATCGGCTGCCATCGACGGTAGTCGATCGTATTGGTTATCGCCCCACCGATACTCGATGTGTACGGTCTTGTCTTCCTGGTAACCAGCCTCGCCAAGCCCCTTAACAAAAGCCGCAACAAGCCGCGCGTCGCCGCTGGACGTACCCGCTGACAGACACCCGACAACTGGCAGGGACGACTTCTGCGCCCGCGCCACAAGCGGTGCCGCAGCCACTCCGCCACCGATAAGTTTGATGAACTCGCGCCGTCTCATGTCGCCCCCATGGCTCAAGACAGAGTATCGTACCAACCGGCAGAGTTACTTTGAAAGAGGCAGGCCAGTGTCCGCTCTACCCCTGATTGTGTTGCAAAACTCTCGTTGAGGCGACTCACGAAGCGTGATTCCGTCGATTTGAGACGGACTTCAGCGGGAGCGGCGCATGATGGGCCGACGGAAGGGCGGACAAGGCCAGTTCTTTTATTCG